>Ga0307508_10000234_pt1 | contig 67510 bp, 76 predicted proteins | sample 9_EM_MG_FD_203089 | JGI IMG/M metagenome (GOLD analysis project Ga0307508, IMG submission 203089) | Populus trichocarpa ectomycorrhiza microbial communities from riparian zone in the Pacific Northwest, United States - 9_EM | ecosystem: Host-associated > Plants > Roots > Unclassified | place... | reverse complement strand
TGGTCACCCTACTTTGCATAAAATAATGATTTTTACGGGCTGAAAATTCCATTGAAGCTTTATTAGTATATATTCATGATGTATGCCAACTACTGAGACTTTCTAAATTGTGGTTGTGGGGATCGAAGGTTGAGTGAGGGCATCATGGGCAGTTGTACCTGGGTGTACGGAAACTTTTGGCCTAGTACTTTATATAGGTCATGCGGTAACAGACTGTCCGAATCAAGCGTATGTGGTGGAGCGACCCGACCCAGTCGAATCATGTTGCGTGAAGCATACATAGGAACAGCTCTGGTATGGTTAATATGATTCTTTTCCTGCAACGTTCACGGTACGGAACATTTCAAGACTACGACAATAAGGAGCAGACTACTAGACTTCAATAGGCGAGGTGATATCTATTTTGAATACGGGAACTATTCATGTGTTGGAACGGGGAAACGGCTTCGGGAGATACAGCGTGTACGCACCTCAAAAACACCTCAACTTTCAGAAATCAACTCTACCACAACACGAGCTTTTTTGAATTCAAAGACAAAATTCTCGTCCCTTGGAGCAGATACTTACGCACAAAGACCACTGTTAATGTGTGGATAATTTGTAAAGGTATGAAGCAATAGTGGAGAAAATGGTGACTAGGACTGCAAATCTAGTAACTAGATGACAAACGATTCCCCTAAACTCCCTCGCACCATTCCCTGCAGCTGTCGTTGGAGTATCTCAAGAGGCATCTACACATGGAGGTCAGTCATATACCTCCAAAAGGGGGAGAAGAAAAGAACATACAAGCAAACTCCGTCCCCCTTGCTCTGAGCCAAAATTCCTTCGCAACCTGATTTGTCCCGCTCTTGCCACGGAGTGTCATGACTTTCTCCACAAACAGCCTCTTGTCCCTCTCGCTCACGTTATCGGTGGGAAAGCCTTCCGGCTTCAGAGCTTCGGTTAACCACATCCTGGACCTCACCTGTCTGGCGACCAGCTTCCTCAGCGGGTCCGTTAGGACCTCGATCTCGCTGCGCGAGCAGCCGCCTCCAATAGTCCAGCACAATTTCGTTGCGAGCGTAGGTCCGCAGGCAGCAATGATCTCATCAGAAGCCGGCGTGGCAATAGATAGGAACGACGACCAGAACGCGGCAGCGGCCTTCTTGACGAGCGTTTCACGGACGGCGAGGGAGTCCAAGGTGAACACGAAGAGGGCTTCAAGGTGGGCATGCGGTTGGTAGGAGCATAGGACGTGGCCATAGCGGCGGAGGAGACGAGACATGAATTCTGCTACACTCTGAGCAATTTCGGGTTCGGATTGTGGGTCGCCGATGCGGAGGACGAGGTTGATTACGAACTGGAGGAGCTGCAAGACTTGTGAAACGATGTCGGCGCTGTTGGATGTTGAGTGTGAGGATATGAGCGTCCCCGCAGTGGAAAGGATCGTTTCCGTGCGGGCGCAGTGCTCTAGTAGGAAGTCAGTTACTCTCTCCGGTGGGAAGACGAAGAGGCCCGGCACTGTTTCTGCGAAGCCGGTTTTGAAGACCGCACAGGCGGCGTCGACCATTTCGCCGTCGCCATTGAAGGTGCCGCATAGCATCCGGACAAGGTTTATAATCTTTTCTTGGAGGATGCTCCCAGTGGAAGCTTCCCAGAAGGATGGTAGTTGTGGTCCCTCCTCTTCGCTGAGATCAACCGGCAGGTCGTCGGGTGCCTGCAATCCTTTCCCTACTGAAACCAAGCAGCGTAGTGCTAGCAGGCCTGTTTCCTTTGCTTCATCCTCCTGCCCTTGGCCTTGGCGGAAGAGGATTATCGCCTTCTCCGCGTCCTTCTCCACATAGCCCAAGAGCTCTGATATCGGATCGAACTTTTGTTCCTCTGAAGGGAGAGCCTGAATCACATATGAGATCGCACAAAGGACTTTCTCCTTAGCAAGGTCGTCGGCGTTAGGGCTTGCTGCGAAGATTTCGTATTGGCGGAGGAATGCAGACAACTCGCCGGTCAGGGTGCAGCGGCACGAAGAGCAGAGGGAAGATATCGACCTGGATGCGTTTCTGGCCAGAACAGGTGTCGAAAGACACGTGAAGAGGAAGTTGAGTGCCGGTGGAAGGTAGTCGGGCTTTCTCTCGAAGAACGATGCATATGAACCTACATACTGTCAGGTGTTGTGGGCCTTCTTGCAACTGGAGCTTCATACCTATGAGATTCACCGATGTTGTCCTCGCCTTAAGTGGAATCTCTGCGGCAGGGTCCACCAGCATAGAAAACACATTGCTCCCGAACAACCGCTCCATGTAAACATCCTCGTATGGCTCGTCGCCAAGCAGGTCGCTCAGGGCGTTCAGGCAGAACAGACTAGCTTCGATATCTTGCCACGAAGCATTCCCCCCCGGGGCGAGTGCGTTCACGACCTGGTCGACAAGCTGTAGAAAAAGCGGCGGTCCAAGCAGGCCATACGCCGATTCCACAAAGTCTGCTGCGTCCTTGCGATAGCTCATGAAACCATCCATCTGGTCCTTCGTCCACATCTGCAGCTCATGCATGTTGGGGATCCGTATTTTCTTCCAGAATTCTTCGACCGCACGCTTGACCTCCTTATGGCAATCCTGGATCCATGGCTCATCCGAATCATCTTCCCCCTCATTATCGACCAAGAATTCCACTAGACTACTCCAGAACTCGAAGGTGCTGCCGGAAACTTCATCTTCCACCTGTGCGTACCCCGGGATATTCAGAATGCCGTGTAACATCTCGATCATTGCCCTGCCTGACGGCGTGTTTAAACTCTTCGCCAGTTTCTGAACCGTTGCTTCAGCGTATGTCACCAGCAGTCGAGCAAACTGAATAGACCCCCAATCAGTATCACCAGATATCAGCAACTCATAGCGCTCAACCGCCCATGGCGAGGTGAGGATGTTGGCCAGCGCCAATTTGTCTTCTGCCGTCAGGAATGAAAATGAAAGCGATAGGATGTCGATGACCACATCACATGCGGCCTCAAACATGTCCTCACTGGCTAACCAGTGTATAGCCGTCTGTGTGAGTGTTCGTAACAGTGGGAACTCGATACGGAAGTCTATGAATGCGCGCAGAGAGTATAACACCCAACTCTGGACAGTCGTTCAGAATGCGTCTTTGTACACAGAGGAAGCTGCCCTTACCTGAAATGCCTTTAGTCCCCCATCCACAATCCGCGCATCGAAATTCTCCGGAATATTTCCCACGCCGTTCGGCATTTCTATGGTATCCTTGATCAACCCCACCGCCTCCACCTCGTTGTCCTGGATCTTGACGCAATAATGGTGGTTCTTGATATTTTTCGTATCCACCTTGCCAACTTCTTCCACCAATATTGTCGTGAACCAGAGCGCAGCGAGTTTCGCACCTGGCCCCATAGTGCTCAACAGACGAGACGATGCGGGCATGTCGGCAAACTCGCTCTCCGGGGCTGCACGGCCTGCCGCAAGGCAGCAGATAAGGTGTCGAACACAGTTTGCCCATGAGTCTGCAAAGCGAACAAAAAATACCACCAGCGTAGAACAGAGCTTTTTGACGACGAGCGGCGGCGCGCCTTCGTTTACTATCCGTACGAGCCAGGCGATAAGTCTTGTGCAGAGCACGGGGACATCGCCTTCCGATACCGATTCCCTGTGCGACTATACTTTAGACTCCGTCTGGCCCAAGCAATAGAAAAACCTCTAGCATCCGAACGAACGAACCTACCAATCTGAATTGAGTTTGACGGTAAATGTAAGGGCGCCAAAGAATCGGACATGTTGGTCCTGCCGCTCTAATAGGTGGTCGGCGAGTTGCCAACCTTCGGGTGAGCGCTGGACCTCTTGTAGGATGTCTTGTATTCGCGAAAGCTCATCCGGTGAGCCGGGTTGGAAGAGACGGTGGATGAGCTACATGTGCAACCGACGTCAGTGGCACTGTCCCACAAAGACAAACAAACACCACGGAACTTGGCTCCCAGGGTAGATCGAATCCTACCGTGACAACATCGTCCAAGTTGTTCGGATGTGGGATCGCGGCGGCCATCAGGGAACAGTTGTAGAGCGAATGGACGAGAGTGAGCAGATGTGGCACAGTGTAGGGTATTAGATTTGGCGCTTGATGGGGGACATTTTCCGAGTTGGTTCGTCGCTTGCGATCGTGAGTGTCGGTCAATAGTCTGGAGTGATTCTGGAGTGATTCTGGAGTGATTCGGTGGTATTCGGTGGTATGACGCGCTTTCACGGGTGAGTGAACTAGGTGGGGGTGTTAGAATGGTGGGGCTATGTACCGAGAAAAGCGGCTCCTAGATAGGGTACATGTACATATCCATTCAATATCCATGGAGTTCTAGAAAAGTTAAAACAGAGTTCCTTCCTCAGACGTATTTTTGGTTTAAGGCTGCATATGGAAGTTATGCAGCCAAGAGCGGTGTCTGTTGCGTTGGCTTTCGCCCAACGACACCATCCAGCAACAATTCAGCAGGACCACGACACGGCCAGCCAGCGAACCGACAATGCCCTACGGATACGAGAGCCACATGGGCAGTGGGGCAATGGTTGAGTCCGCAGCCTTCTAGGAGCCTCACACGATAGAATTTTCCTTGTTCTACAACAATAAACAAGGGCTGGCCTTGTTCGATGATTACAGCTGGGAGATCCAACCCCACGTCTCGTTGTATCCGTTCGAGCTTGACAGTCCGGTTTGCGTCGTCTCTGCCGGCTCAGCCGAAGCTTGCTGATGGCCCGAGGATCCTCCTGATCCCCCGCTGCCCCGAGAACCTGGTGGGTGTTACCGATGTCTTCCGACTGGTCCGATTTTGTCTCATAACCGGCACAGACAACTCTTGGTGTCGGCTTCACGACGACCATTGCTCCATATATTCCGAACACTTTGCGGCTCAGTGTTCCGACCCTGTTTTGCACTCCAAGCTCCGACATGCTCGTACTACACAACTCTTCGTACTTTTAGCTCACTGCAGCGATGAGTAAACAACGGGAGGAACTCGGTGCAGCTCTGAGCGAAGTTTTGGTGGCTACATGAGCTTGGAAATCGCACTCTCCGACATCCAGCGGACCTACATGAAGCCACGCATCGCAGATAGACTCACCGAAAGCATTATCATTGATTCACCAAGATTACTGAGTACTGTATCTATGTACGAGAGCACTGAGTCTCGATAGGAGTTTGACGAGGCCATCATCTGGGTGCTTGTATTTGTCTCTGACCGGCGTTTTGGCTCAAACGGCACAGCATTGTTTGCTAAAATCAAGAGATGCCACCCTATGACGGTATGACACTGCAAAGTAGCATCCATTATAAAGGGACAAGAATCTTCCCCCTTCCCGTTTGTTGGCGCCCGGACTCGTCCCACTCATTAACCACCATCACGTCCTGGTCCTTCGCTTCACCCACCAGCACAACCCCGTGACGACATCTGTACCTTACCTGCAACCTTTCACGGACACAATCATCACCTGAGAAACGCGACTTTGAACCATAAGATGGTACAGAAAAGATCGGCGGCGGCAATGGGCCAAGTTTTTTTGCTGTTGCTCTCTGACGGAGTAATTGTTGTTTCGGCTCATTATCACGACGGTGGCGATGTTCCGGAGGGATTTGTCATAAGCCCCGAACCACTTGACTCGATACTCTGGTGGCATATCTGCACAATGATCGCGGCGTTCGGTATCCTGTTCCCTACTGGAATGGTGTTGGGTATCGTGCGCTCGAGGTGGCATGTTCCGCTCCAGGTTTTTTATATCTAGTCATACTGTGGAGTGCTCAACGATATCTGACAGCACTAGGCCCTAGCTATGGTTGTGGCTACCATGGGTTGGTTCCTCGGACATGCCCACAAGGGTCGACAGTTCTCGCAAAATATTCATGCCCGCTTCGCGCCACTGTTGGTGTTGATGTTGGCTGTCCAAATCGGACTCGGAATCTATCTGAAGCTACATCTCGAGCGCGGGATCTACGGACGGATTCGACAGGTGGCGGTGGTACTTCATGGTATCATGGGAAAGACCATGCCGGTGGCGAGCTGGGTCCAGATGCTATTCGGGGGCATAACTGCGCTGGGCTTCTGTCATGCGGACCACTTGGGGCAGTGTCTGGCCCACTTCATCATGGGATCGTCTTTTATCGCGTACGGAGTGATCATGACGATTATGCTGCTAGCTGGTCAGGGATGGCTTCGGAGGTCGGATCGGTCCCAGGAGTTTTGGGACTCGTTAGCGATATCGGTTTGGGGGTGCATCAATACGTTCACGGAGCATCGGTGGGGCCAGGAGTGGAACCATGGGGATTTCGAGCATACTGCGATGGGTATCGTATGGTGGTGTGCTGGGCTTCTTGGGCTATGGCTCTCCAGAAGCAAAGATGGCCAGCCTAGACGGAATATCATCCCGGCGTTGGTGATATTTTTGACCGGCTATGCAATGGTGGGTAGAACGATTTCCTACGCATTTTTGCCCATTGCTGACCGGTGACATTCAGTCTGGCCACGCACAGCATCTGCCGCTCTCAACCGGTAGGTGGTTCCAACTCAACTCGAGAGAGATCCAACTGACCGAGCTTCCAGCGGTCCACGCAGCGTTTGGTTACACCTTGATGATAGCAGGAATTACCCGTGTCATCGAGATTTGTTTTGTTCTCCAGGACAAACCCTGCCTTGACGAACCATCTGCCTTTCAGCATCTCACGCCATTCTTGCTCTCCGCCTCGGGGTTCATCTTCATATCGGCGACGGAAGAACAACTCGCCTTGATTGACAGTGTTGGCATAGATCATATGTCGTACCTCTTAGTGCTCTACAGTGTGGCATTCTTGATGTACTTATGTATGACATCCAACCTCCCCCAGTCGCGGAAAGTTATGTGCTGACGGTCTGCTCCTCCAGTTGTCCAAATCCTGCTTCGCATCTTTGTCATCAACGCTCCCCTACCAAAGCCGGTGTATAATCCCATTTCCCCCGGGAGCGGACGCCCCAGGGGAGCAGAAGATCGTTGTGTACAGGACACAAATGAATTCGAGCTCGAGGGACTCATCGGTGACGATGAAGACGCCGATTCAGACAGGGATGGCCCAAGCAGCCGCACTAAATAGAGATCCGTGAATTCTAGCATAAACAAGGGTTTGAAATATTGTGGGCCAGATAGTGTTATTTTTACATTTGCTTTTTCTCATCATATCCGCGAGATCCAAGAATCACGACGAACCAGCAGCAGTGTTGCTCTAACAGTGCAGTGACTGAATTGATCAACGCCTGCCCCAGTGCCCCTCTATCCCTTGATATATATTGTGTGTACATGCAAATGAAATCCACCGCATGGGCATTACGGCAGCTTTCCCAACCGCTTTAGCTGTTCCAAAACCTTATCCAGGCTCTGCTTCTCCAACATGTCTCGTTCATAGGACGTAAACTTCCCCAGAACATATTTCGCGACCACATTGCTGTCCCTACTCTCCGGCCTCCCAATTCCGATACCTAGCCGCATGAAATCCTGCCCCACCATTAGCTCCATCCGTCATTCGCCAAACCAGACGTACCTTAGTATTCAACGCCTCGATAATCGATGTGATTCCATTATGGCCCTGGGGGCTCCCCGTCATTTTGAGCTTAACCTGGCCCAGCGGCTTCTCGAGTTCATCGTGCAGCACGACCAGAAATGCACGGCCCTTATCCTTGGGCTGTAGCTCTCCCTGGAACGTTCTCCAGGCGGACTTGATCGGCCTACCGGAGACGTTCATGTACGAGGACGATTGGAACAGCGTGTACGAGGTTGAGTCGTAGGGCGACTTGGAGACGAGACCGCCGTATTGCCGGTCCACCGAGAACGGCGGGTATGAGAGTGTAGCCTGCAGCAACTCCAGAATGCTGTGGCCGGCGGAGTGACGTGTGTTACGATATGCGCTGCCTGGATTGCCGATGGAGCAGACCTGCAATGACTCGCGTCAGTGTATCTAGTTCGACTCGGCCCACGTGGCACAACACCCTTCCCTCCCCCCTCCCATGTGAGACCCACTAGGAGCTTTCGTGGCGACATTTGCTCTGGTATCTCGTGCCGAACAAGTGAGTGAGAATTGGCGAAGGAATCCAGGGTTTTGAAGTTTTGCGAGCGAGTGAGTGGGACAGGGATTAAATTAAACGCAGGAGCTGCCTTTTGCTTTTGTGGGCCCCAACTCTGTCTGGACCCATGAGCTCGAGTTAAATACTCAGAAAGACCCATCGGCTCAGCCATCCTACATACTTACCACACCCAGACCTTCGATTACACCCCTACGACCAACCGTGACTCACGACCTCTATAATTGGATTTCAAGTCCGCGACCGTGCTCGAATCCTACCACACACGTACGAGATGAGCGCAGGCTCGCGACCAGGCGGGGGTGCCACATACGGCAACAGCTATGCGAGCTACGGCGGTGGTGGGGGTGGCAGCGCGCGGGGAGGAAGCGGAGGAGGCGGGGGAGGAGGTGGTGCGCGCGAAAGAGAGCAAGAACGAGGTGTCGGGGGTTACGGGGGGTACCAGCGAGGACCGCCGCCGCAACCGCGCGAACCGGACGCGAACTACCAAGCCTACGGAGCTGCGAGAGATAGGAGCCGGGAGAGACCAGATGGGATACAGCAGAGGAGTAAATCCGGGCGGAATGGGGCGTCGGGCAGCGGCGGGTACGGACCAGGGACCAAAAAGTTGGATGGTATGATGCTGCTGTGGAAATGATCGAGAGTAAGGCGGGGAGAATGCTGAAGGCTTACAGATATCCTCCGGCTCATTGAGCGGGACTGGGATTTCATGAAGGACGAGGAATGCGTTCCCGTCAAGTTTGCACTGCAGTTGATGGATACCAGCTCCTTGGGAATGGCGCGCAAGTATCCGGGTTTCAAGGATACGCATCAGGATCTTCAGTATGCCCTTCAGGCTATTGTAAACGGTACGGAAAAAAATGCTCGCTATTGATCGAGTGAGGTTCACCAACGTATCTAATTCTGACAAAAACCAGATCACCACCAGGGGTTCAATAGCTCCATTGGAGCTTTCCACAACATCATGCGTAGTATAACTACCTCGCAGACGAAAATTAGAGATTTGAGAGAATCCTTAATAAAAGCGAAGGGTGATCTTTCGACGAGTAAGCCGGAGGTGAAGAACATGGTTGATAACTCACAGAAATACGATGCCATGCTCCAAACTCTGCACTCCATGTTCGTGACCCGTCCGTACTGTTGCCCAAGAAACGAACTGACTGGCTGGTGGTTGAAGAGAACAACTTCAGCTCGTCCCAGACAAGCTGGAGGCGAGGATATCGGAGAAGAAGTTCCTGAGTGCCGTAGAACTTCTAGGCGATGCGCTCAAAAGGATTCGACAGAATGATATGATGGAGATCGGAGCGCTGTCGGACCTAAGGGCTTACCTGGGCAGTCAAGAATCGGTAAATAAACCAGTCGCCATCAGTGACAATGGCTTTCGTCTAACAGTAGTATCAGTCTTTAGCGGATATCCTGGTAGAGGAATTGCACAATCATCTCTATCTCAAGTCGCTATACTGCAACGACAGGTGGAAAGCATATTCTGCCACGAAGGACGGTTTGATGCATCGATTGTTCCGCGTGCTCGTATCACAGCTGATGGAGAAACACAGGCTCCGGTGCGAATGGCAGTATTACGAACGGTAACTTTTCTTCCCTGGCGGGATGTGGATGCCAGTCGTGCTGACTTGTTTGAAGCCTACAACTCGACGAATGGCGTCAGGACACTGCACAAATTCCTCGACAGCAGCGATTTCACCCAGCCTGTAAGTTTACGGGCTCACTTCCCACCGCCACAGATCTACTGACGTATCTAGATGGTAGAAGACGCCAGCACGAACAAGAGCCCGGAGGCAGACAGCTTGTCTTATATTCGACTGCTTCTGGAATCGTTACACAACCTCGGCCACCTTCCGAATGCCATAGCCACTGTCAATCAGCGGCTCCCAGTCGAACTCTTCAAGCTTGTCGATAAGACCAATACCGAAGTCGACCAGAGACATCCGAGTTCCCTGACTGGCGTGACTCGGGGATACCGTGGCAAGACTGTGGACTTAGGGTTGAAGGACAACGATGTTCGAGTCACCATCATCCATGACTTACTTTGCACGCTGTACTCCAAGTTCGAGGCTGTGATGGAGGGATATCGAATCATCTACGACGTGGTGAAAGGTATAACCAAACGTGGAGACTCCCTTCAAGAGGCAGAAACATGGAAGCATGGGTTCGTTGAAGTCTGGCAATTGGTCCAGAGCGAGGTATTAGCCCGCCCTTCCACTTCTGAATCTTTATTAACTGGTGTAGATGCGATCATTATTACACGATTACTTGACCCAGAGCGACAGTCGCAGTGCTCAGCATACCGCACCGAAGGGTCTGCACAATGCGATTAGTAGCATCGTATCAGGCAAAGTGCCTCGAGACAAGAACAAGGTGATAGCTCCTCGTCAATATTCTTGACAGCCACTAACACGAAAAGATCATATTCACACTTTCAAATACAGACTCTACCGCATCGAGTGATCTGAAACAGGACCAAGAAGACTTGCAGCAGATCCTGAAAGCATCTGTGCCTGGTCTAGTATCCGAATCGTTACGGCCTGCGGTCTCCTCACCGGACAACAATAGTGCTTCCGATGGTGCGGCCACGGGCCATAAGCTGCTCATTGAGCCCAGCGTTTTCAATATCGGTTTGCTGCTTCCGCCATCGCTCGCTTTCCTTAACCGTATCAAGGAGATTGTGCCTCAAGGATCCGGCATAGTCCTCAGCACGCTGCCCTCATTCTTGGATGACTTCCTAGTCAACGTCTTCTACCCGTCGCTCGAGGACACAATCCGAGACCTCTTCAACCAAACAACCGGCGACATCGACGCATCTCACGAAGACAATAACTGGGCGAGCGTATCACAGAAACCCATCATGCGCGGCACAGTGGCATTCTTGGAGCTCATCACAGCATTCTGCAAGATGCTGAACACTATCCCACCGGACCAGGCATTCGGCCAACTCACAATCGACCTGCTGACTTCGTACTACGACAAGTGCTACGACTGGTTCAAGGAGCTCGTCTCCCGCCACGCCGGGTCGGACCCAAACAGCCTCAAGGCCGGAGCGCGGTGGGCTCAGGATGGTACCATTCGCTCCGCGATAGAGGAAGTATGGAAGTGGGAGGAAGAAGCAGTACCGGTGGACCTCCTCAAGAAGGAAACGGAACTGCAGCTCGCCGAGCAAGCGAATAAGATCACCTCGCACGACCTAATCACGGACCGGAAGGTTATCAAACACTTGTGTATTTTGTGTACTAGCATGAAATGGCTCGCCAGCAAGGTGATACAGCTACGCCACATTGAGGATCCGATGAACTTTTCGAGGAGCGATGGCGGTGGCTCGGGGCGCCTGCGCCGTAGGTGGACACTGATCGATTCTGTCAGAGTCCAGTATGATGAGAATAAACCCATCTGTCTCCCCATGACGGCAGAGACAGTGAGGTTCGTCACCCTTCCCCTACCCCCCCTCCCTCCGAAGACAAGCATGGGATTGACCCGAAAAAGCGCATTCGACGGTGTTGTTTCCTCTTTCCAGGAATTGGCGTCGACAGTGCTATATACACTCCACGCCGAAGCCCGTTGCCGCGTCATCTACCATCTCGACAAGTGCATCAGCGAAGGCAACTACTGTCTGGACAATCCGGTCACAACACCTGACACAAATGCATTGACGCTGAATACGGACCTTGTGTGGTTCGATGAGGATATTTCGAATGCTTTGCCGCAGCGGGAGACGGTGTAAGTATACCATATCGAACGGTCGACGAGAGAGAAAGATGTTTTCTGACAGTTTTCTCCCCAGATTCATCGAACACGGCCTCGGTTCCCTGATGGACCACATCCTCGTCTCGCAAGCCAGCGCGATCAAGATCCTGAACCAAGACGGAGTGGACCGGATGCAGCGCAACATCCTCGTGTTGCAACAGAACCTGAAGAACATCGACGTCTCAGTGGATCTGGGTCGCGCCTCAAGGTTCTACTCGCTCTACGGCGGAGGGATGGAAGACCTCATCGCCAGCGCGAAGGCCGGGAAATTGGAATTCACTTACGATGAATTGAAGGTCATCGTCGAGTTGTACTTCTCCGAGGCGATGAATAACCGCCGTGAGTCTTCATCGGCCCTGCAAGCGAGGAGATCGCTGAATGAGAATTTGTTGGCTTTGTCAGAGATTATGTGGTCATTGTAGAGCCGAGGGGTGGTTTTTTTGTTTGTAGCTTTCTTTTTCGTTTTTTGTAGCGAGCGATTGTAGTAGTTTCATGTGGATGCAATAGGATGGAATCAATATCTTTCACCAGCAACTGAAATACATTCTATCAATACCATTCTGCTATTCGATTCCGCCTCGGGTTTAATGAAGGAATCACTTTGATACAAGGGTGGTTTGCGTATGCTCCGTTGATTACAAGACAGAGAGATCACCGAATTTCTCCTGCGGTGGGGGGTTAGATCCCGCAATCGGACGAAAGGAAGGGAGCGAGGTAGTGATTGCGTACCTTGTATCCAGGAGGCATCCATCGGCCCTTGGTAACCATCTGCTCGGTCCGGGCGTCGATATCGGGACGGGCCTTAGCGATGTCGTCCTGTTGGGCCACGAGACATCAGTATCCGTCCTCGAACCATCAAGAAACGAAGCGGGGTTCCAGCCCGGGGAGATCTAGGACAACCCCCGTTCCCGCCCCCCTTCCCCGGTCTTCCCCGGCCAAACCAATCGATCTATCGATCACTCGCTACGTACCACAGTCAACTCGTCGAACGAGCGGGCCTCCGAAATGTTCTTGAGCGTCATGCTCAGGTCCTGCAGCTCAGCGTCGACCTTGCTCTTGGTGGTTTCGGCGTTCTTGACGGCGGCGGCCTCGAAGGACTCGATGGCAGCGATGGTCTTCGAGACGTCATATGACTTCGGCTTGAAGGACTTGAACGCGGCCTCGATCTCGTCGATCACCGCCTGGTTCTTGAGCAGCGAGCGGTAGTGGGCGAAGTCGATTTCGCGCGGTGTGTCGTGCAGCACCACCACCTTGCGACGGGCATCCTCGTTGCGCTTCTTGAACGCCTGCAGCGACGCCGCCGTCTGGCCCTTGAGCCCGAGGCTGCTGCTGATTTTGGCCCATTCGATCTTGAGGGCGGCGCTTCGCTGTGGAAGTGTGTGGGGTTTTGTGGTTAGCGGGACTGTCACGATGAGGGAGAGGGAGAAGGGATTGCGAGGGTTGGCAAGGGTAGGTGGGGGTGGAGTACTGCTGGAGCGGACATGATGGATCGGGCGAGTGGTTGCTGAGAGGGGAGTGCGATGGACGGGGAGAACGGTGACAAGCGGTAGAAACCGAAGTCTGATTCCCGACAACTCCGACTTGCCAAGACCCCCAGTTGCCCGTAATGTCACGTGTATAACAAATTGGTTGGCACGGGTTATCACTCGTACTCCGCCCTTACGATTCAAGATGCGGGACCGCAGAGAAAGTGTATGGAGGTGCAAAGGAACACCGAAGGGGGTAAGGATTTGCGCAGGATCCAGGACCTCTCCACAGACGAGAGGTGCAGCCAGGCAGTTCTGGACTTCCTTGCCACCATGGATGTGGGGAGGCGAGTACCGAACCCGGCTGAGGAAGATGCCCAGAGCGATCGGGAGCTCCGGGAGCAGAAAGAGAGGGGAGAGGAGATGAGACTGGAGGCCGAGGAGGCGAGAGCTGAGGGTGAGGAACGGTTGCAGTTCTTCCCCACCCCCTCCTTCATAGCCTCTGCGGAAGAGGCGTAAAGAGACGGCTTTCTTTTGTCTTTTCTCTTGTCCTTTCCTTTGTTACTTCATTGGTGCACTCTATCAGCTCGGCACAGGATCCGGGCTTGTGTGTACATCGCCATGATCTAGATAGGTCGCATACGATTCATGGATAAACAAAAAGCGGAGAAAATGTATATCGCCATGATCTATGACAAATAAACCCCCCCAAAAGAGGGAGAGAGAATGTACATACGGCGCCCGTGGTTTAGTTATGTATCTGGGCTGCACGCAATCAACGAAGAAGCAAAAGAAAAAGGAAAAAAGGAAGTATCGCAACGACTGCACGCATTCATGAGTTATCACCGTCACCATCATCACCGAGAAATCCCGCAACCAACTCCAGGCCGCAGGTTTTGCCGTGATCTCGATAGGTCGGATGCAATAAATGGAGTCTTTCTCTCGCACACACACACACTCACTTCAGGTCACAGATAAGTACATATAGCAGCTTTCCAGCTCTTCGAATTGTCAGGCTCGCATGCGGCCGAGAGCCGCCGCTCGATCCGTATGTCCAGCTGCAGTTTGCAGAAACTCTCTGTAAGCCTAGGTTTTCAACGACGACCGGATCGCTCATATCAACAGCTCTCACACACTCACGCAGACTTAAAAAAAAATCGTCCACTTTCCCGACAAGCACAAGGCCGGGCCCGACCTCTGTTCTTTCCATGGGCAGACCCCCGAGATGAACACAACACAACAGTACGGGCATACCCACCGCTGTAGCTATCTGTCACAACGTCTCGGAGCCCGTCGCCGTTCCGTGGGCTCTCCGGCTGGGCGGGCTGGATCATTTCCGGAACTTCGAGGTCCGAGTTCAGCTAGACAGTGGCCGGAGATGTTGGGTGCAGTGTGCCCGAGGAGCCACTCGGAAATGATTCAGGAAATACGAGAAGAGAGGTGCTTTCCGTCTTCCTGTCAGCCGACGAACAGGCTGGCTTGGTGTCATGAATTATCACCCCCCCACCACCACCACCACCACCACCACCACCACCACCACCACCCACTACTACACCACCCCATGGCTACAGGCGATTAATGAATGATCACCACCAACTACCCTACTCCGCTCGATACCCCCGCCACCCGCCGTCAGCAAGAAGCAGTCCTACATAGCCAGCAGCGCGACTCGGGTTGAGCGCCCGACCGGCACCGGGGGCTTCGCATCCGGCTTAAGCGCCCGGCCAGACATCCCGCCAGGTGGATGTGCTGCATCGCCGGTCGCGGTGCCAGAGCACACCTACATGACGGATGCATATATACCGACAATTAAGGAAGGAGACGCATGACACAGCCCAACGGTCGGCACCGCATCGCTTCCGGGCGTAGGATGTGTAGAGCCGAGTAACCAAGTATATAGCTGTGGGTAAGTAAGCCATGGGATCGCCCGGACAGATGGTGTTGGGTGTCGGACAGACGTTGTTGGGGGCGGGGCGGGGGTGCACGGACAAGGCATGGAGGGGCGCGTATCGTGGCATCGGCGGACATCTAAATGTATCTAACTATCTACTCTGCATATTCTGCTCCCATGCTTGGACTTGGCGAGAGAAAGAGCGATGGATCACGCGATGTCACGCGGCCGGATTCCTCCGTGCTTCCCCGGCTTTTGCCTAACCAACCGCACACAGCGGTACGGACGCATCTACGGACGAGAAGTGCTGCCGCCTGCCATTCCCAAGAAGTATATGTCCACTACTTATACCCCCGCCGTCACACCGACACCCAACAGCGGCAATCAGAAAAAGAAAAGAGAAAGACCGCGATCACGCTCTCTACATACATACATGTCCAGTTGTGTGCTCGTCGGCGTGCACAATTGGGTTCCCCTCCTCTCTTTCCTTTCTTTTTTTGGCTTGTCGACGACGGTGAAGCACGACGAGCGAACGGTGATAGGCCCACACAGGCGCCCTTGTGATTTTTCCCATCCATGCTTAGCGTTTCAGACTTTTCTAGCATCAAGCACTAGGACACCCCCTGCATGATCTCCCGTTTCCTCCCCCAGTGCGCGGTCCGTTGTTGCATTTTCGTTGAGCCTTGAACTGCAACAAACCATGGAATGGTGAAACTCCCTCCCCCGGCCCCACTCACCAACTCACCAACTCCCCCCCCCGCCCTCCTGCATGTCGTCCATCCAAAACCCACGCCTATGTAGAAGAAGAAAATAAAATAAAATAGGGAAGTACCTATAGCCGTGTATGGAGGTAGACGGTAGGACATAGAGTATCTGATACCTATATGCCCAGCAAGTAGGAAGGGACAAATCATCGTGTACCCTACCAGGTAGTTAGTCTACGTTGGCTGACGCAATAATACGAACGACCCGACTTTCCGGAGGGAAGGGGGGTGGAAAGGCTTTGTACCCCCCCCAACCTTCCCCCGGAATGTCCGTGTGTCGCGGTGGCGGCCTTTCTCGGGATTATTTTATCCCCGGGGCGGGGGAGGTTTCTATTCTCTTTCGAAAAATCAAAAAAAAAAACGGTAAACGTTGAAAATGCCATCGTTTTTGGCATCTTATGTACTTTGAAATGTCACAGCTGGCGCTTTTCCTTCCGGATTCGGGCGGAGACAGCCACAAAAAAAAACCCTCACCCCAACGCAGCTCTTATTTAGCATTCGGAGACCTATCTACAGGTAGGTACATGGGTAGGAAGTATCTGCGAACCACCAATTGGGAATTGTCCGACCTCTCGGCAGGTATATTGTACGGTTACCTATGTCCCACACCGCGACATTGGGCTACAGCGCTGTACAGTGTTTTCTGGGACCTCTGCAAGTGCCCCAGCGGCAGTGTTCTCATTTACGCCGTCGCTTCTCCTTTGACCGACCGCGTGGCTTTCCCAGAATTGACAGCCACCAGGTTCTCCGTATAGGTAGATAGGTCTCCTTGTAGGCATCTACGATCGCCTGAGCTGACGTCAACTTGGTGACATACAGTAGATGGGAGACAGGCGCTTTCCGGCGCAACCACTTCTGTGTTCGTGCGACTTCACAACTTGACTGCGACTCCCACGCATGTGTTTTGGCTCGACTGGCCCTATGTACCACGACGCACTCCTTCTTCTTATTCCAGCTACCCTGGATGCGGAATGGATACTGCGCACTTCAAGATGCTCTTTGAGTAGAGTAAGCGGTCAGTATTGAATGCGATTACCTACTTATCACTCTTGACCGTGCGGGTGCTGAAGTGCATCGAAATTGCCCAATCCATGACCGCTTGCTTGAAAGACTTCAGATCGTCGAATTCCTGACTCTGGATTTACTGCTGAGCTGCCGTCTTTTTGCATGCTCGAGGGTTGTTAGGTTGAAGTTTTTTTTTGGTGGCTGCTGCCTACAGTACGCTCGAAACCGATGGCATTTTAAAGGTTTGCCGTAAAAAATAATTTCAAGAATCCCAATAAATAAATAAAACCAAGTACTTGGTACATGGTGGAGTATCGTGTCGCACTAGGTGAATTTCGGCCGGAAGCACCCACACCAGGAAGCGCGCTGGTATGATAGCCCTCAACGTCGGCTGGGCGCTTATATGTAGTCAAATCGACGGAATTACAACGTTCTGACCCGAATAGTTATCGGTTACTGATAGGAGATGGACGAATCGGTTGGGGTGTTCGTGAGAGCCGGTGTTGGATTAACGCGGGGAAAACGCATTTCCTGTTTCTGGGATGTTTGGCTGGCCAGCCAGCTTGTAAATCGTTCTATTTGTATTTCTCCAGATGGATATTCTCCAAGCTTGTATATATATATATATATAAAGCCATAGAAATAACCGTGGGATCATTTGTGAGCGCCTGGTTGTCCCTAATTATCCCACTCTGGCTTGCGACCATACGCAACAAAACTATTGACAGAGGCAAAATCAACATACCCGCCCGACCGAAACGGTGGGGAAACGTAGAGTGGGACAACTTACTTGGGTAAATATAGATGGTAATTCTTGTTCATTACCGCAGCCAGGCCATCACGGCAGGTCTTAGACGCCTCTTCCTCAGAGAGTCCGAGGATTCTGGTAAACGCGGCCATACCGTACGCGGTGAAACCGCTCTCGGCTCCCAGAAGCGCCATGCATCCCACCTCCTTCAGCCGCCTCTCCTTCGGCCACGGACCAAACGGAAGTTTCGAATTGAGCTGTTGGATGTCTTCGAATCCGGCGGCCGATAGTCGGTCGGCGAGCGCACCCTTGACGATTGCTGGACGCTTCGCCTTGGCCATCGCTTCCGACAGTAGCTCCGACCAGTGGTAGGCGGGGTTGTCGGGCTTCATCGTGCCATCGTCGCAGTGGAAGATCACTGCCCGGTTGGCCATATCAGTTGCTTGCTTGGTGAAACCGGCGATGAATTAGGGAATCCTCACCACCGGTTTCGGAGAGCTCGATGTATCCGCCTGGTCTCAAGCACCTGTTTCCCTAAGTGATTAGCGCTAGCTATTGGAGGTGCGGAGGAATAGGGTGGGGAGCATACCGGTAGGCATCGGTGAGTACCTTCGGCCAGTTCGAGCCAGTGATTCCCTGGTCCAGATTCCGCATGTGGATGAGGTCGAAGGTGTTCTGCGCCAAAAGTCAGCGGATGTGGCCACGGTAAAAGCGCTTATGTATACGGACGTCTTCGAACGTCCAAGGAAGCTCAGCATCATCAACCTCAAATCTGCTACACGCGGTCAGATTCGATCGGCGCGAGTGTGGGTGGCGTTGTTTACCAGTTGGGAGGGACCCTGCAACCCACAGATCGGTCAGTATGCGCTACATCCAAATCGAGGTACCAGAGGAATGCGGCATGTATACCATCCAGGTTGTATAGGACTAAGGTCGATCCCGACGACTTCCGCTGTGGGATGTTTATCGGCCATGTCGATGGCCCAGATACCGGTTCCTGCATCCCGATCAGCGTTCGGATATGAGAGCCAGGATTCTTGAACGCCGTACCGGTACCAACGTCGAGGATACGATGAGGCTTCTCTCTCAGAGGTGCCGCATGCAGCTTGCCATTCAGCAAACGCAACCTGACCTCGTGGGCAATATCCATGCTAAGCACGACATCCCGCTTCAGTTTCCTAGCTTTCTGGCCAGCACGCTGTGGCTGTGGTGTCCTACCGGTCTTGCTCCTTCTCATCCGTGGGCATCAGGTTCTTGTCGGTGCCGAAGTAGGAATGGTAGCGCCGGCCGTTCTCGAACACGTACTTGTTCACACTCGACGCCAGCGAGGTGGAGTCCGTGGCGAAGCTGTAACGAGAACACGGTCAGACGCCCGTCGTCACCGTCGCCACTGTCGCCACCGCGGATGGGAAGGGGTGTCTACCCCGATGAAGCATAATCCGAGCCGTCACCCTCCTGCAGGAAACAACACATCAATACGGACTTCGGCCTGCTAAACGGAGACACTGACGCAAACATACCAGCTGAGGATCGACTTCGATTTGGGCCATTATTACTGGTAGCCAAGTGGGTATAAACAGGCAAGCAAGCGTGCAGTCGTGGGAGGTGAAACCTAGCGCTCTGGTATGTAGCCGAAAGTCGAATCGATGGAGTCCATATCTTGCCCACTCTTTATCCCCCAGATCGTAACGGGGTTTCTGGTCCCCCCCCCCCCGGCGCCGGACAATTGCAGCAATTCCCCACGCCCCGCCCCTGCATGTTTCCCATGGCAATGGAGGTTCTTCTATTATTACCGCAAATCTGCAATCAACGCAGAAGGTTTCCCCGACTTTGTTTTCCGCTACTCCACATATTTTTGAACAAAATCCCCGAACTTACCCCTCAGTTAAATGCAATAAAAATCAACAAAGCAATCGTGTTTGGGTACAATGACAAAGAGGTTTTTCACACCGCTCACAACCCCACCAGATCTTGGGTAGGTTCTGATATCCCCAAAGCCTCCAGTGGCACAATAATACACATGGCACTCTGGCTGATAGATACATATGCAAATGGCCGCAGTTACAGTGCCTATCGGTATTTAGGCGCGAGGTACTTACTTTCCCGTTTGCAGTTGCCGTGGTTGGTGGCTCCGGAATTGATCATACCCGAACCATCAAGGATCAGCCCCCAAGAACTGCTGCAAATGGATTTCCTTATGAGAAATGGCTGTAGTCTGCTACACGTCCGAACAAACAACGCAGGGATTCGTGACCGTTGTGTCGAGTCCGCACAAGAGCATAGGCCACCAAACTGGAAAGGAGGGGAGTTGTGTGTTGTGGCAGCTCCGCAGCTGGTCCGTGCCAAGGGATTTGGAGAAGGCAGACTGGGAAGGTTATCTTCAGCAGCAGATGCTCTGTCGAGAGGAGTAAGAATCTGACAAGAGTTGAGCCTTTCGTACACAGCCTGAAAAGTGTCACAAGGACCGTGTCTACAGGGTCACAAAGGGTTCTAGAGTAAAGTCGATGGTCTAGCTAGAGGTTTATGTACCTGGGGCCGTAGCATTGGGCCTCTTATTCTCATCTTCGGCAGGTCGGTCAATCGATTGGTGTGTGTCGATATTCTTGAGGACGGTCCTGAGGAAGTCTGCCAAGGAGGCACAAGATACGCCTGGTAGCCCTGTCTTTCGGCAGGATAACGTAAAGATATATACTGCCAAAGATGCCATTACTCGGGTTCGAGGAGTGCGGCATTCGGGCCATGAAATGGTCTGCTAACTCGTTGACCATGAACCCAATCGTGCATGTACGCAAGTGACTGAAGGAGAAGATGCACAAGAGGTTCTCTGAGATTCGCAAGCCACCTGGCGGGAGCCCTCGCCGTGGCTTGAATGGGGGAAATTGGGGGAGTTTCTGGAGGCTCCATGGGAGTCGATGCCTAGGAAAGCAGCTGCTTTGTTGGCAGCGAAGGGTATTGAAGGAATTTGGCTGGAAAATCTGCCGAAGCTGCATCTGTACGTATGCAAGTTTTACTGCTTTCCATTTTGCTGCTGAATTGGAGAGATATATGTAAGTGATGGAGGTTGTGGTGCCGTCGGGGCGGTCGTTGAATCCTTTTTGTCATGGTATCATATGTATGTACTTAACTGGTATATGCGTGCAAAGGATGTGTGGAACCCCGTATCCGGCGAAGTACTACATACTGCAAAGACACATTTACCTGCTGCCTGACGGCATCTGTATATATGCAGAGGATCTGTTCTCGACACCGTGATGTGCGGACGGTCCAGACCAACAAAGTCGTCGCCCCGCCAGCCCCATCCGCCGTGAGTGGGGTTGGGCCGCGCTAATCCGAGGACATGTCACCGTGCTGCATCTGCGTTTGCCGTGGGGGCACGCGCGCGCGGAGTCCCACGCCTTGGGCCTGCATACGGGTTGGTGTAGTGGATGTCGGATGATGGGGCGCGCTAAGGCAGCTCGTAGAGAGCTAGAAAGTAGTAGTGGAGTAAGGTATCTGTGTACGTACTCAGACTCCAGTCCCCGATCCGGCGCGGATGCTTCCCGGGCTCGCGTGGCCGCGTGCACAGACGCGGGAGCGGGTGACGCTTAGCTTCCGCCTCCCGACAACGGCTCCGCGCGGTGCTATGTATGTAACTATGTACTTGTGCTAGATATCTACTTAGGCGCCGCGTTCCAGAGCCATCGGCCCCCCCACCCACACACAGGTAGACACACAGACTCCGCTCCGTATGCAGAGGCGGGAGAAACACCGTTTGGTGAAATCCCCCCCCTCTGGCGGTATGGAATTCCGCGGGGGATCCACAAGACCGCGATTTGCATCGGCCAAAATACCAGTGCGGCAAACGCGCTCTCGACAGCCGATTGATTGCTTGATCGGTGCCGTTTTGTAACCGTGTAAAACGCATTATCCAGCCGGCGAATTGCGTTTGGTGCCAGCCCTTTTTGTTGTTGTTGTTGCCTCACTCCCAACACTAGCTTGGTCGTGCATGTTACATACTCAGCTAGCCTTGGGTGCCTTAAATCACCCTATGATGATTCTCGCTCCATGGGCATGGCATCAGCCCGTGCTGAAGGTCCTCAGCTGAGGACACTACACATCATGCCATACTCTCGTTTGCGACTGTTAGGGCGTCCACCCCTGGCAAGCACCAAGCACTCGCAGTCTTCAATGCAATCGGCTCAACTTAGAACCGGATCCCCCCCCAACGCATAAATAACGATATGTACTCTGTGTAGATACCTACCCTGCCCCAAGTGGGTATCTGTCGAGAAGTTGCTACTTGGGGGGGCACCGTTATTGAAATATCCTACCCATGACGGCTATGGCCAGGAGAAATGTTCTACATCGGCTTTGATGGCCGAGACAACATCGCACTGTCCGGTGGGGTTAGTTGCGGCCGTGTAAAGCGCAGCTGCCCCGGTCCGGAGCGCCCCGGAATTCGGGGGTTTGGTCCTTCATTCCTACATACCAGTTCTTTTTAAATCCTTTTTCTTTTTTTCTTTTTTTACGATAACTATCCCTACCAACAGCTTGGTGCCTAGTCGGTGATCAGATCCGCGGCGCAAACTTTACACGTATCCTCGTCGGAAGATTAGGAGTGGCCCAACAGCAGGCAGTCCGTCGGTCCGGTATGTACATAGAATCTCCCGAGGTTTTGCAATCGGATTCTGTGCAGGGCCGGACGTCTCTCTAGAGTATAAAATGGAGACAGACAAGATTCCCTCCCAACGTGGCAAGAACCGCCCCCGGTGCCGACATATTGACTGAGTTCTTGGTTTGAGTTTCAGTGCCGCAGACGCGCGAGCAACAAGCTCAGCTCGACCCGCCACAGCGCTGGCTTATGCCGTGCGGAGTCGCATGTTGGTGGAGTTGGGTGGATAATCGGTTCCCCCTGGAGGTGTGGTGCCCGTATCTAGAGTGAGTGTCCGGACGCAGGTGGGCTTTTCGAGCCGTGACGGGGATACGGACTCGACGAGGGCGTTGACGGGGTGATCGTGGGCCCGGAAATATCAGGTGAGCCCGCGGTTGGTGTGCTTTTTTTTTTTTTTTTTGATTTTTCGATTTTTCAATGGGTTTTGATACCTAAGCACTTGGTCGGTGCAGCGCTGGAAATATGTAGATAAGGTGAGTGCGATTTTCTCATAATAGTTGGCGGAAGTTACCTGCCACGACCAACGGACAAGGCTGTGGCAAACGGCTTTTCTTTATCGGCCCCAGCCCAAAATTCACCCACCGGAGATATATTATGGTCCTTCCGGGGAGTTAATTTCCTGAATGCTCTGCCTTACTTTTGATTCTTGGAGAAGGCTGGCGACTGGGGCCTGCCCTATGGTGGCCTACCTCACGGCCTTTTGTGGTCATTCTTCGCAGCGGGGCACTTCGCGGTCAGAAACCTCAGCGTGATCTCGTGGCGGCCGGAATACGAAGAGCCTCGAATTCGACCAGGCGCGGGGGGCGGCTGGGGGGGAGGACGGGGCAATGATACGCGTGATCTTCGAGCATCCACGACCTCCAATGCTCTGTTTTCAGTGGTCTGTCGATCTCCAACTGTCCTGCCTCCTCGCTTTCCTCTGGGCGCCAGACCAGGGCGTCGGCGCAGCCGTAACAAGTATGTAAGTACGAGTACATACATAACTTACTTAAGTAAAACCCACCTAACACACCCTGTCGAAGTAGCGTTGCGTTGTTCTCCCAGCGCCTCTTTTACCAGGTACTACTCTACCTCTCACTTCGACCACCCCCATTTCCACACACCACCACCACCACCAACTCCCCCGCCTCCCACCGTCATAATTCTCTCCCCTCCCCTTCCGCCACCTCCTCCCCGCCCCAACCCCCCCCCCCCCCCCCAGCGAGTCTGGAACTCATTTTCTCTTCTCGGTCGGCAACTCGGTGGTGAGAATAAGATCCTTCAATCATCTTGCTCAGTTTCTATTTTCGCTTCGCAGCTGGCCTCCGTGTTCCCGTCCGTGTCAAAACCCATTCATTGGTCGTCTCCGATTATACCTGCGACGCCGGTTTTTCGCAGTCTCACCCTCGGCGTATCATTCAAAGTTTCCCGTGAAAAGCGCAATTTAATCTACCGCGCCTCCGCCGCCTGCCGTAGCGAAGCCACCTTGTCGGAGGTCCTATCTTTGTCGTTGTTCGCTTCCTGACTCCAAAGAACCCCAAGCATCTCGCCAGCTCGTCCTATACCAACTGTCACCACCCCTCCCCAGCCCATCGTGAACGCTAGCTTGGTTGCTGGATCAGGGGAGAGCAAGAGAGAAAGAGAGGGGGAAGGAGAGCAGAAAGAGAGGAAATAGAGGGAAAATAGAAGGAAATAGAGGGAAGGTAGGAGGCAGAGAGAGGGAGAAAGAGGGAGAGACTGTGGGAAAGTCGCTGGTGTTTGCGAAGGAAACATCCCACCCAAGATATTTATTGCATACCTCCCACAAAAAGGGCTGCACACTCCGTCAAGCGACATCCTCGGTGACAGGCGACTTCCTGGTTCACTGAAATAGTGTGCACCGATCCCTTCTTCTTTCACCTCGTTTCACTTCATCTGGAACAACAGCAACCATGGCTCTTCTCGCGTCCAAAAGTCAGTATCTTCCGCAGCCTCACGCAGGCTCGCACTTTCAATCATCGAATCCGACTCCAGTAACCGCAATGTTTGCTTCGCACTCTCAGCCATCACCAACAAATTCCGAGTTCTCGGAGGGAGGGCAAGGCCAACCGGATGACGTACGGTACGGCTGCCACTTGAGAGAAGGCCTCTAGATCTAAGAATTTGCTGACTCTGGGGAACATAGCTCGTGGGATGAGAGAAAGGTGGTGGAGTGGCTGAGGAGCATCGGATGCCAGAAGTACGACAGTGTTTTCGAGAGTGGGTTTTTTTCTTCTTCTCACCCCGAGGAGTGGGGGAGGGGGGGGGGGAGAAAAGTTGTTGACGAATTGTCCAGGAAACAACATCACTGGCGAGACGCTACTGGAGTGCGACCATTCTGCGCTGAAGGAGCTGGGTATTACCAAGGTTGGAGATCGGGTCCGAATTTTCGTGGCAATCAAGGCTTTAAGGACGAAAGCGTTCGGCAACAATGGGAAGAAGCGGAATCGGGTATTACACAAGTCATCTCCACCTTTTGGTAACGTCATCTAATGTCTCAGGATACTCTGGCTGCACTCGACAATGTCGGTCCTGTACCATCCTACCGGACACATATCTCGCCTCCGCAGAACAAGCGATACTCAAGGCAATTCGCCGACCTCGGAGCATCGGCTCTTTCGAGCACCGTGTATACGGAGAGCCCAACGGAAAACGATTATACTTCGGCGCGGCGGTCAGGTGCACCGAAGATAATCAGCCCACCACCGGATGGCTCTCGTTCCGGCAACTCGTACGGTTCGAAGACACCAAGAACGCCGCAAGCATGGAAGGGATCAAATCCGCAGAGTGGATCGCCCAACAACACCCGACGCCACGATCAAGGCCAGGGCAAGAGTATCATGGAGTTTGATTCTGTCAGAAAGGTGGGCCTCGGCTGTCTCGAATCGTCACGATATGTTCTGACGTTACCCCAGAATTGCATCAAAGTGATTGGCGAAGGCGGCGCCACCCGCGTGGTGGACATCAATGGATGCAACACCCCTGAAGCAGTGATGCGAAGAATCCTTAAGAAGTACAGTATCACGGATAACTTCATACTGTGGGCGATCTACACCATCACCAAAGACCACAATGGCCGGGAAAACATCCGATGTCTTGGGGATGCTGATCTATTGCGGATAGCTCACGACAGCAATCGGCCCGAACGCTCTCGACTGATCTTGAAGCGACGGGGATCGCCTCCTTCTCCTTCGTCCGCAGAATTTATGGCAGCCCTACAGATGGCCCGCGATGAAACTCCTATCGATGCTACTTCGCGAGCTCTAGAGGGGAACGCCAGCAGGGCGAAGGTACAAAGCTTGACCGGAGAGCACATGACCTCGCCGTCGTCCTCTCGAAGTAGAGATTCGACTATGGGCCGTAAGGCTGCATCGAAGAAGATCACCGCGTTCTTTGGTCAGAGGCCTCCAAGTGAATTGATTAGTTCGAACCTGGCCGAATACTTCCCGGATCACGAACACAAGGCACTAGAACGGACCGTTCGTAACTCGATGCGACGGTCGGCGCGCTTGAGTAGGTACAACAGCCGCCTGAGTGTAGCAACGACACGAAGTTATGCGTCCAGTATGAGTGGGGACAGTATACCACCGGTGCCTACCGTGGGTGGTATGTGGCTCAACCAAAGCCCACAGTCCATGCTTCCGTCCTTTCCGATGCAATCCCGACCACCATCGGTTCGACGGTCTGTTCTCATGCCCACTACATTTGGGAGCAACGAATATCTGGGTGCGGTTCCGGAGAACGATGTTTCGCCCGACAGGAGTAGTTACATGTCCTTCGATAGCCATGATGGCCGAGCCGTCAGTGTTGTGGTTACGGATACCGACGAGGAGACTACACTCAACACTAGCTATTCGATGGATAGCCAGAGCATGGTCAGCACCCCAACCACCGACACCAGCGTAGGCCCTAGTTTTCTCAACCAGTTGCTCGGTGCCGACGATTCGGAAGAGGAAGAATATGAGGAGGATTATATGGACGACAACATGGAAGGGCTGCGGTGGATGAAGGGAACTTTGATCGGTGCAGGTTCTTTTGGAAGCGTTTTCCTTGCGCTCAACTCCCTCACTGGAGAGTTGATGGCGGTAAAACAGGTCGAGATGCCGACAAGTACCAAAGACGACGCGCGGAAACAAAGCATGATTGACGCCCTCGCAAGAGAGATCGCCCTTCTTAAGGATCTTCAACACCCCAACATCGTGCAATACCTCTCATCCAGCAAGGAAGACAACTGCTTCAACATTTTCCTGGAGTATGTGCCCGGCGGCTCGGTTGCTGCGATGCTCAACAATTACGGTCCGCTTAAGGAACCTTTGGTCCGAAACTTCGTCCGCCAAATCTTGCAAGGTCTCGCATATCTCCACGGAAAGAATATCATTCACCGAGACATCAAGGGCGCCAACGTGCTGGTCGACAACAAAGGTGGAATTAAAATTAGCGACTTCGGTATTTCCAAAAAGGTCGAAGCCGGTCTTTTGAACTCCTCAGCAGCCCACCACAGACCTTCCCTCCAGGGTTCCGTATTCTGGATGGCGCCGGAGGTAGTCAAGCAAACGTCGTACACGCTCAAAGCAGATATTTGGTCCCTTGGATGCCTGGTCGTCGAGATGCTCACTGGTTCCCACCCGTACCCCGACTGCTCACAGCTCCAGGCAATATTCAAGATCGGAACCGGTGGGTCTGCGCCTGCCATCCCACAGAAATGTACAGTTGAGGCGAAAACGTTCCTTGCCCAAACATTCGAGTTGGATCATAACAAGCGGCCGACCGCCGAGGCGCTTTTGACGAGTCCGTTCATGTTGCCGCTCGTGGGGAATGGCCAGAATAATGATTAAGCGGAAGGGTGGGGCGGGGGAAGGTGGACTGTGGTGTGGATTGTGAATCGACGGCATATAGAATTCTTTTTGGCTTTTATGGGGGAATATTGTTCTGGGGGATGGTAGGTGGAGTTTCTTTTGTATGTGCTTGTTTATTCTATGGCTTGGTATGTTTTTGTTTTGTTTTTTGAGCGGATGGGTGATGAATTTCCTCATTTTCTTTCTTTGATGCATGAATGTGAGCAAAGCTGCTTATTTACGACCGGAGTGTTTTTTTCGTCTGCTTTATGAAAAAAGAAGTTCGATGTACTGGATATGGCTTTATGGGTAGATGGATGGATGGATTGGATGGTTGTGAAAATTGGGCTATAAAGTATGTACTTAGGTATGTCGTCGCAAGAATTAAGGATGAATCAGAAGCACAAATCATTTTTGCACGTCTGGATACTTAATAAAGTAAGTACCTAAGTAGGTGGGTATATAGTTGAAGTCTCCCCACAAAGAGAAGAACCCAAGGCACCGAACGGCAACGACGAGCGAGCGATATGCGTGTATGATACATAGGGAGCCGACAAGATGCCCCCCCCCCCTTGAATCGACCACCTAACGAAGCTCATTAGCGATGTTTACAGCTCCCGATCCCCTCCAAAATGGCATCCTTCATTCATTAGCTGTCATTCTTCTCTATCTCCCAAAGCCTACATAAGTAAACAACGAAACCTGGATATCAAAACAAAATAGTAAGCGCCATTCCTCCCCCCTCCCATCTACAAAATAAATGCAAAGTCAGTCATACGATCTCCGGTAGTGGCCCTAGTGACGGGTGGGGAATATATGATACACTAAAGAAAAGAAAAGAAAAAACGAGGCCAAACGCTGAAGACGAATAAAGAGAACGGAAACCTCCACCCTTGGCTCTACTCACAAATGGGAGGACAAAAGAAAAAAAAAATCAGAACTCCAAAAAAGTGAGAAAAAAGCCGAGTAAATGACAATAGTACAAAAGAAAGCAACAAAACACTGCTCGTAAAAAAAAATTCAATAAAATCCCCGCCATTATCCCCTAGAGGGTATGGTCATCCAAGAACTTGTTGTACTCCGCCAACATCTTCTCCACTTCGTTGATGCCCTTGCGGACCCTTGAAGTGTCCAAGGGCATCAGCGGTGGAGGAGGCGTCTTCGGTGGCGGAGGTGGAGCGGTCGGCGACCTCACCACCATCTTAAAACCGTGCATCCCAACGGCCGCGTTGATCTTCATGCGAGCGGTTTCACGCCTGTCGTCTTCTTCCCTCTTGCGGTGGAAACGCTTTATCGGTGTATCTCCGTTTTTCATTCGATTAGAAGACGACGTGGGCGAAGCACGCCGCGGAGTAGCTTCCGCCGGTAATGGAGTGGCTATAGTCTTTGGAGGTGCATCCCTAACACGCCTGCGCTTCTCCTGTGACGAATTTCTAGCCATGAGAGTGTTGCCTGGCTCCTGGGCTTCCTTTCTCCTCCGCTTCTTGGACTCCGACGAGGTCTCAACCGGAGAAATGTGTGATCCCTCACTGGACGAGTTGCTTGGAGAGTAATGGGTATTCACAGTCTCCAGGATATAATCCTGGGCGAAGTTGCGTACTTCGTGTGAAAGGTCCAGGTCGCGAACGGTCTCCACCATGACCACTTGCTCTCCGACCACGTTGTCGCCGAGATGGGAGAATCCAAGCGCGCCCTTAACCTATTAGTGTGTCAGAATAGCCCAACGCAAACGGGTAAAGGTCTTACCAGCTCCACTCTCTTCCTGCGCTCCGATCCTAGCGTACGCGTATCGTCCAGTCCAGTAGGATTGGCTGGCTCAGTATCAATGGGCGATCTGTAGCAGATCACCATTACCGCAATACTCCGAAAGTTCGTGACTTTCGTAAGATGCTCGACGATAGTATGGAGATTATCACGATCGCGGGCAAAGCGTTCCTCGTTCGAGACAGTGAAATCAGCCGAACATCCAAACAACAAGAGGCCGACCTCTGGTGCCTGTTCTCCGTAGACTACTGGTTGAGCGATGAATTGGTTCAATGAACCATTCATGCTGCGGACAACGATTTCCTCCTTTGCACCAAAGAATTTTTGTTGAAACCAAAACTCGCTCTGACCACTCTGATCACCCGCTCCGTACAAATCGTTGTTATGGAGCAGCATGCGGTACGTGGAGTTAGAAATGCCTGACTTCTCGAGAGCCAGGTGAACGATGTCTGGAACAGACACTTCTATCTCCGCAGGTTTGAACACCCGCTCACGAACTTTTTGCACCTAAAGGGAAGTCAGCAAAAATTAAACCAGTTAGTCGCAGAGAGACATACAGGTTCGTTGTACCACTCGCTCTCCTTCGCGATCGGCCACCACTGCGGGTCCTGGGCAAACGCAGCACGATGCTTTTCTCGTTCCTTACGTTGCCTCCGCTCAGTTCGGCGCAGCTTACGCTTTGCCTTCTCCACGTATTGGTAGAAAACAGGCACCACAATTCTTCGTTTATTGAACGCTTCGGCCTTCGCTTCCATCTCCGCGGTGGGCTTGGGGTCCTCAATGGGGGGAGGAGGCTCATGCACAGCCGGTGGAAGAGGATCAGTCTTAACCAACGGAACAGGGTCTTTCTTAACTGGCGAAACTGGTTGCGGTGATTTATGGGACAATCCAAACCGAGGAGGCGGGAAGAATAGTGGATTATCGTCCTGCACAGCCTCGCTGAATACCGGTGCTTTGGCAGGCGGAGTGATCCTGTCGAACGGCGAACGCGGCACATCAGATTTGGGTGGCTGTCCGGGTGGCGTCTGGTCAGTAGGAATAGACGTATCAAGATTGAACAGCGGCAGTTCAGTCATTGGCGATACCATTCCGACTTCGTCACTCTTGGGCGACTCGGAAGCTGGACTAGTCCGTACCGGCCCGCTCCTGAACCGTGAGAAGGGCTGGCTCTCTGGCGCCTTAAAGTCAGGAAGCTTGCTCTTCACAGCGCTGTCGAAAACTGAAGGAGCGAACAAGAAAGCTTTGCTCTCGGCGGGTGTGAAGTCGGGAAGCTTAGTCTCGGGAAGCTTAGTCTCGGGAAGCTTAGCCTCGGGAGGTGGAAGCACATTCGCAGAGGGTGCGGGCTCTTTCTCAGGAAGCTTGCTATCGAATAGAGAGGCGGGCAGAGGAGCCGCAAACGGATTATTCGCGAAAGTACCGGCAGAAGCACCTGCAAAAGGACTATTCATGAAGGGGTTCTGTCCAATAAATGTAGGTGCCGAAGCAGATGTAAACGCAGGCGCAGGTGTGGGTGCGGGTAGGGGCACAGGCACGGGTACAAAAGTAGAACTCGGCTTTGGTGCAAATGTAGATGCAGACACTGGTGTCTCCTGGTGATCTCCAAGGTCCTCGTCATAATTATCAGTTTCCCCCATGCCGGCCTCTGGGAAGTCGAAGAACGCGGCTATTCGAGATTTGACGTTCCTCTCGTTTGAGGGGTTGCGATCCAACGCAAATCTAGTCTTCTGTAAGGAAGACGACCCCACTTCGGCACGGTGACATATCTGCTGGCCACGGCCCCAGATCAAATCGGATAGAGATTTCCCAGAGCTTCCGACAGCAGCCTCTTTGGGCCCCATTAGCGAAGGATGTGCTCGAGTACGTGTCGGATTATTATCTCCTACGCAAAGGTTAGTCACTATCCGGGAGGATACGATTACCATACTCACCATTGAATAGGTTCTTTCCAGTTACAAGGTATAAGTAGGGAATATCGTCGATTGTGTGCTCAGCCACCGTTAACCCGTACTGCTGAAGATCTTCCATGACTTGTTCGACAGTCTCGTAACGTAAACAGTCCTTGATGAACTGAACGGTAGTCATCTTCGATGTCTTCATGTAGTTCTCCGATATAGTTTTCAAAGCGTACTTCCGAACTTCTGCAAAGCATATCTGCACCAAACACCCCATGAGAAGGTCAGTCTCGGAGGCATTGGCAAGTTCGAAAAATGTATTGAAGTAATGCTGCGCATGTAGCCCATCTTCAGCCCGCCGATCGTATCGTTGTGCCGCAGTGTATATTCTTAAGGCATGCTTAACCTGGTTCGATTCCCAAACTTCTTCCGGCCATTCCCTCAACGCGAGCTGCTGTTCAACATACAGATCCCTCAAGTGTCGTAGGATCATGTAGGCTCGGAATTCGGATTCGTTGGGGAACACTGTGCCCTTCTTCTTCCCGTCCCTGTACAAAAAGCCAAGGGTGGTCAAGCATTTGTCCAACTGCTCGCACTCCATGAACTCCGCATGGTCTGGATGGCCAATCATCTTGTAGAGCGCTAGAATGTGGAACCGAGCGATGATTTCCGTACATTCCACCAATTCATCTCCTTCGTAGTTCTGGAAAGTGAAGTCCTGTCTGATACTCCGAGTACGATCTCTCACAAAAGCATGGCAATCCTGCCATGGATTGTTTCCAAGAATATCATGCACGAGATACCGCAGGGACTCCACTAAAGCCTCGGGAGTCCGAACATCTTGGGGTAGAGGGTTCTCCATTCCGGCTGCCGGGCGATGGAAAGACTTGACAAACAGTCGATCATCCGGCTTTCCATCGGTAAGCTCGAGGCGGTCGACCATTCGCTGATGTTGTCTTTGGATGCACTCAAATCTAGGACACATCTCGGTGCAAGTTCCGACAAACGTGATGGCCTCTTCCAAAGTTTTCTTCACCTCTGGATCGTCAATAACACCGGCCCTTATTAGCCGTGCTCGCTCCTTTTCACGCTCATCCCGCTCTTGATTGTACAGAGCCGAAATATCACCAACATCGTCGAAACGAGTTTGGCGTGACGCTGTATCGTCGGTTCCCGAACCATCTAGGGGCGGTTCAGTGACAATCGCTTTAAGTGCCGTATCACTAGTCTTCGGTGGGAAAAGGCTCTTTCCCAACGGATTGACACTGGGAGCAGTCGTCGTTGCCTTCGAGAAGGAGCCGGTAGTAGACCCGACAGCGGCAACCGGGGTGGTACTGAAAACACTTCCAGAAGGCGAGTTCGCGGCCACCGAATGTGGCGGTTGCATAGAAATTCCAACCGAATTAGATGCTACTGGTGGTGATGGCTGCCTATGCTGAGGAGTGAACAGACCTGGCCATTGCTGTGGCGCGAATAGACCCGGCTGTTGCTGTTGCGCTTTCTGAGGAGAGAACAGACTCGGCTGCTGTTGCTGGACTTGCTGTGGCGCAAATAATGTTGGTAGCGGTTGGTGAGACGCATACAGACTCGGCTGTTGCTGTTGCGGTTGATTAGACGCGAACGGACTCGGCTGCTGTTGCCAACGCTGAGGGACAAGCGGCTGCTGCTGCTGATGCGCCTGTTGAGGCTCGAACAGACTCGGCTGCTGTCGCTGGACTTGCTGCGGTGCAAATAACGCCGGTTGTTCCGGTTGATGGGACGCGAACACTGATGGCTGCTGTTGAACTTGCTGCGGTGTGAACAGAGGCGGAGGTGGCTGCGGCTGCGTCATAGCCGAAAACCCGGGTTGATTTCCAATCGCGAACGGGATCGCACCGAAAAAAGGTGTTTGCACACTATTCGGAACGGCGAAAGCACTTGGCGTCCCATCCGCGTAATCGTCCATTTCGTCGTCCTGGGGCTGAGGTTGCTGGGCCGCCATAATAGGCAGCGCGTCCGTCATCTCGTTTCCAAAAGCCTCAAACCGGTGTTACCACCAGTGGGAAGGCGTTACTGGTGCTGGTGGGAAATCCGTTGCTGGAGCTGGAGGGAGGGTCGTTGCTAGCGCTAGCGGGAAAGTCGTTACGACGGGGAGGAGCGGCAATTGGGGTAGTATGGGCAGCGAGAGGTGCAGCGGGCGTGCAGAGACTGGTAACAGCGGGTGCAGTGGCTGCAGTGGTGGGATGTGCAATAGTAGGCTCCGCAGAAGGAGCGGGAGTGCAGCCAATGCCGTCAGCAACTGAATACTCGTCCGAGTTTTTGATATCACCCTTCTTCAACCACAATCCAAGGATCGCCAGCCGCTCCAAAGGCCAGTCTGGTACTCTCTCCGCCTGGGCACAATTTTTTCTATCGGTGGCGGATTGTCGATTTGCGACAAAAAATCCTCGTTCTCAGCGCACCACTTGCGCGCATAATCGTTCTGGACGTCCTGGCCTAGTGATGCCCGGACGAAGAACCTTGGGCTGAGGTTTTTGAGCCGGGAAAAGCACAGGACACGCTTCGTTGGGGTGGAGGAGGAGGTGGAGGAGGAGGCGGCGGTGGAGGAGGGGGAGGACTTGGTCTCGAGAGACGCTCTTGGTATGCTCGCTGTCGGGGCACAGTGCGGCAGCGGCAGGGGGCGCGCTGGCAGTGGACAGCGAAGGACTCGGCCTTGCCCTTGTCGGTAGCGAGAATGGAGGATTGAGGGATCGTGTCCAAGATCCTCTCCGCCCTCTTTTTGTTGGCGCGCTCACGGGATTTGGGGGGGACGGTGGTGTGGCGGAGGGCGGTGTTGTACGAAGACGCGACTTGGTCTTGCGTTCTTCGGCTCATGGAGCCATCATGCATAGTGTCAGCATGAAAACAAGCGCGACAGACGCGCGGCGAATATAGAGTAGAAACGGTAGGTAAAAGGTACGCAGAACATCAGGCGACTGGATATCAGATTGATGCTGCAGTTGCATCTTCAATGCCGTCCTGTTGCAGAATTGTGTAGAAAAGCGGCATCACACTGTTTATGCCATGTATTTTGTGCGCGGGAGTAATACCGTAAAACTTCACATACATAAGAGATCCCCCTTTGAAATAGGTTTAGCACACCCCATCACGGTCGTATTGCGATTCGCAGCTCTCATTCTTACACCTACAGCTCAAGAACCTACCGACAGAGCTATAGACGAAGGCGAAGATAATAACATCGAGTCGGTTGTCCGTCCATCTCTATCGCCCCGTAACCCGAAATCGAAACCTAGCCCAAGGAGACAGGCGACCACAGACCTCTCGCGCAAGTTTCCTTCTCCGGTTACGCATCTTACTCGGGGAAACGAGCGTTTACGACTGCATTTAAACTGGGGGTCCTGTCATATGCGACACATGGCAGAGTAGGTGAAGGCAAAGCATACACGATATTTGCGCAGATGACGGCAGGAGGAGATATTACCTTTGATGAAGCCTTCACAGAAGAGGCGCCGACTATCTCATCCTTCATGGCCTCTACAGGAGAGGAGTAAGGAGGCGGTTTCTTTTGTCCTTTTGTCTTCCCTTTGCATGGTGCGCTCTACAAATTCTGGGACAGGCCAAGACGGAGGGCAACGGGAGCCACAACGAGCCGCAAGGACAGTGGGAAAAGTGTGTACATTGCCATGATCTCTAAAGGTCGCATGCGATTAATGAATAAACGAGAAAAAAAAGCTGCTGACAAAATAATCCTTATGCGCAATGATCGATGCTCCCTCTCTCTCAGTTACCAAGATATGTCCCTAAGTACGCAGGAGTAAACACATGCCGCCAAAACCCATCTTCCCACCGAGATGATCCGATGATCAGATGTCGCAGATTCACATCCGGTTTCACCCTCAAAAATACATCCGAAATACAATTATTTCCACTTGTACATAACAGATCGCCGTTGTTCCGTCGGTCGATATCAGAACTTCAGAAGGAAGCAAATATTGGCGATATGAGTACCTTTTGGAGGCTATAGCAAAAAAAATGTGGTGAAGGTAGTGCAGGTGTGATGCCGTTCGTGCGTAATCGGGGGCGGCGTCGAAGACTCACTGCTTCATCAGTACCGCCCAATACTACATCGTTACGAAATCTAGCGGACAATCCGCAGCAATACAACGGTTTAGGATCATTCCGGATGCAGATTTGCGTCGGAGTGCTGAGCACATGAGAATCACGTACGGCTCTTGGGATGCTACCTAAAGTACCAACACAAGTAGGTATCCAGCCAGCCGGAGTGCGAGCCCATGACCATCAATTGTATTCACCTTCAAATAACCCATATGAAGAAGTGGCAATACAGGTCTGCATGAGGATTTGCGTGGTCGAGCCATTTGCAGACTGCCCCTCCTCTTTCCCCCGAGGACAAATGTGGTTGGTCCTACGTAGGTATGTATACGACAGGATGGACCGAGTAGACTTTAGTCACTCGAAAGGGTGATGACATGAGATCCAATCGTCTTCGGCGGGGGCGGATGTGCTTAACCAGGATGCACTTGACGCCCTTTACATACCAGCAAAGAACACGCGCTACCTACTCTCATGCACGATTAGACTGTAGAGATAAATAGGATGTACTACCTACATAAGAAGTAAGAAGTACCTATGTACTTACGTACATACGTTATTTTCTGAGTGTAATTACACAATGCAAATGAACCGAGAGGAAAAGCAATTACTTAGGCAAGGGGAGGGCCCTCGGCAAATGTACAAAAAAGCCAAACCAAAACCAGAACGAACGGAATACCAGTAAATCTCTTGGGCCACCAGCGGCCTTTCTATGGTCAAGGAGAGACTTGATATTACGGATGAAGTCACCCTCTGTTCTAACCCTGTACTCCTACATGCTCCCCCGCCTCATCTTTTTGTCGTACGATTTCTTAGATTTCTCCTGGAGCACTTCCATCTCGCCGCTGGACAGGCACATGTCGTAAAAGAGACCTCCCTCCTTCTGCAGAAGCTCGTAGGGCCTGCCGAACTCCTTCACCTGGCCCTGATCGAGTACAACGATCCGATCGTTCTCGACAACAGTTCCAAGTCTGTGGGCGATCGTTATTGTCGTGGATTGCAAGTGGCTGATCGTCTCCTGGATTTTAGAATCCGTCTTGTAGTCTATGGCAGCAGTCGCTTCGTCCATGATGAGAACCTTGGGAACTCTCAACAAGGCACGCGCAAGACAAACGAGTTGCCTAAAATAATCAGCATATTGTTGCGGAAATGTCGCATCTTATGGGGGAAAGTACCTTTGGCCCTGGGATAGGTTGTTACCCGACTCAGCGATGGGACTCTGAAGATCCAAGAAAATATTCTTGTTCACGTTGGCATCATCTCCAGCAACCGGTGCAGCAGGTTCAGGCTCCTCATTAATGAGCTGGACCCCCTTCAGTGCAGTAAAGATTTCGCTATCCGTGTGCACACCAAACGGGTCGAGATTCGAGCGGATGGTTCCAGTAAAAAGTGTAGGATCTTGTGGTACCATTGTGATCGACTGTCGCAAATCGCGCAGTCCAATAGTGGAGATATCGATACCGTCAATCTCGATCTTCCCACCCTCAGCTTCTAAACTACGGAATAACGCTAACGTGAGTGAACTTTTGCCTGCTCCAGTCCTACCCACGATTCCCATCTTCTCTCCGGCCTGAACCTCGAAGCTAACGTCCTTGAGCACGAGATCCAAGCCGGACCGGTATCTTGTGGAGTAATTCTTGAACGTCACTCTGCCCTGATCGGGCCAGGAATTTGGAGGTCTGTTATCCTCAATGATTTCCGGCGCCTCCTGTTCGACTTCAAGATATTCCCTTACACGTTCCACGCTGTTCATGTTCTGCTCGTTCACGGCATACAGCCGGACAACCCAGAGGACGTTTTCCGTAAAAGTGATCGCGTATGTCAAAGAGAGACCAGCTAAACCTGCATCAATCTCACTAACGTTGAGGATCACGAAAACTCCGGCAAAGAAAGCGACGAAGGCTCCTGCAATGTCAACTCTGAGCCCAAGCCACCTATTGCATGCCCAGAGGTAAAAGAAGGGTCTGTTGTGTTTGTCGATCATTAGAAGGTTGTCCCTCACGAACCTGCGCTCATCGCCGTAGGCCCGAATGGTCGAAATCCCGCTGAGGGTCTCCCCGAAGTGCTGGTAAAGGGGGCTTCTTTGGATCGATTCAATCCGTTTCAAATCCCTCGAAGCACGGAGGTAAAAAGCGCCAATCAACGCATACAACATGGAGATGATGACTCCGGCTATAAGGAAGCCAGGGGTGATGACAGAGATCAAGATAACAATCGCAATGACCGACCCAAGTGAATGGATCATTCCCTATGTGAGCTGTCAGCAATGAAGATACTGGAAGCACGATAGAAGCATACCAGAGCAACTGGCGCGACCTCCTGATCGACGGCTTCAAGATCCTTCGAGAATCGGTTCATGATTCTTCCCAGCGGCGTCGAGTCGAAGAACTGGCTTTTCGCTCGCATCACGTTGCGCAAAAGTGTGTCGTGAATGGTCCTCGAAGCCCTCAAACTGCCGGCAAAGACCGTGATCTCCCTAATGAACGACAGGAGTATGTACACGGCAGACAGAAGTGCGTAGCCCCATAGATAAAACCACAAGTCCACTTCCCCCTTATTTTGAGAGTTGATAGTAACGGGTTTTGCAAACATAGGCAATGCCCAGGGACAGCTCCCAGAGGCAAGGCAGCTCCCGGAGTAACCAGCAGACATCATACTCGCACTAGTTGCATGTGCCCCCCCAGAACTTGTCGAGTATTTTGTTGCCCATTGCCGAATCCAGTAGGTTGTGGCCACCGATCCAAGTTGCTGCAAGACAAGAGCAGCAACGACGATGATCCAGTACCACCAGGGCCCCATTGCAGCGAGATATAGAGCGTAAACATGCCAGTCAACACTTCCTTCGGACTTAGTCTCTTCGGTAGACGCCTTCTGTGTCTTATTCTCCACCGCTGCACCATTTACGGCTCCGGGGATCGAATCGGGACCGTCGAAAGAAGGAACACGAGACGGTAAACGGGATTGTGGGCACGAATGAGCATTAGATTTGAGAAGCTCATCGGTTCCCAAAATGCCGGAGTCAACGACTGTTTCGGGATCGCCCTGTATCAGAACACGTCCATTGTCCAGCACAACCACGTGTTTTGCCATAGGAATGCAAAGTGTGACGTTGTGAGTTACTAGAATGCATGTTCTGTCCTGCATAAGAGGTCCCGTGATACAGTAATCGTAGATCCATCTCGCTGTGTGAGAATCGACAGCACTGAGGCAGTCATCGAGGAGCAGATGAGCAGCGGGCGAGTAAAGGGCGCGTGCGAGGGAAATCCGTTGTTTTTGTCCCCCAGACAAAGAAATTCCTCTTTCGCCGACTTCGGTCTCGTCTCCATGGTCAAGGGTTTGTAAATCGCGTTCCAGGGAGCAAGCCTGGAGCACAGATTTGTAACGTTCCTCGTCGAACTTGCCAGCGAATAGAATATTTTCCTTGATGGTGCCGTTGAAAAGCCATCTGTTCCATGTCAGGATAGCGCTTTGAGCTGGTGAGTATGTATACTTACGGTTGTTGTGCGCAGTATCCGACGGACTGAGTAAGGTCGGTCTCGGGATCGGGGGTCAAGTCTTCTCTGCTGCGCTGGCCAGGAAGGTACACACTTAAACCGGTCAGATACGCATGTAAATAATTGGGGAGCTGGACACTTGCCCTCCTTTCAAGTTAGTCATTTCGCCCAGCAGTGCCATGAGAAGTGAGGTTTTTCCAGATCCAGTAGCTCCAAGGACAAGATTGAGCTGTCCAGGGACAAATTCGACATTGAGATCCTGAAGCTGGAATGCGCCGCTTGTACCTTTGGCAATGGCTTGTTTCTTAGAGCCCCAAGTAAAGGATGCATCTCTGAATCCAATCAATGGTGTGTCTGGATCGTTCTCGGTATGTTTGAGCTGGTGGTATTTCTCTGTCTCCTCTTCACGTAAAAACTCTTCAACGCGGTCTACGGATACCTTTGCCTGGAGCACATTAGTAACCATGTCCGCAAGTTGATCCAGCGGTATCCGGAGCACGTTGAAAAGCGACAACGCAGTGAATGCAACGGATGCGTTCAGCTCCTTGCCTTCAATGATGGTGTAACAGAAGAAACTGAGGAGAGTGATGATCATCGGCGAACCGTACCACGAGGTGGCAGCGATAGCCCACAAGATGTAACGATTCCGGAGCTGCTTCAGCTCGGCAAATCTCGATTCGCCAACCATGTAGGCAAAGCGCTCCTCCCAAGCAAAGAACTTGATGATCCGGATGTTTTGTAGCACCTCGTTCGTCGCGTGGATTCGCTTGTCGGTGGTGGACATAATCCTCTTTTGGATCACGCTAAACCTGGTGGAAATCGCGTAGTTGAAGGGAAGGAGAAGAATCATCACGCCGATACCAGCAATCGAGCTCCAACCGAGAATCTGGTACAACAAGACCACCGCCACGGCCACTTGAACCGGAACGGCTGCAATCTGTAGAAGCATGAGTGCCACCGTTGCGGAATGGGAGTGAAAGGCCACAAACCAGGAAATGAAGGTATGCGCAGACTTCGGAAACTTTGAACGAATCAACTGACATCAAAGTAATAATGGCACCGGAATTACTCTGGCCATCGCTCTTCTCACCGGCCTTGCTCCCCCCCCTGGCCTCCTCTAGTTCTTTCTCGGCGCAGGCAGCAGCCTTCCTTCTAAGAGCCTTCGAGTAGATTTCGCCGATGATAACAGCTCTAAGGCGTATACAGATCCTTCGGCCGATGTACAGCGCCTGGCCGTTGCCAACAGCCACGATACCAGCTGTAACCGGAAGCAGAGCGACGAAGAGCCAAGCTACATTCTTGGGGGTGTCTTGCGGAGACTCGATATATTCCAGAATCACCCGAAGGAGCAGCGTGGGGGCGAACACGAAGAGAGATGCGAATGCCGCCCAGAGGGCCTGGATGATCAGATCACGTTGGAAATGCTTGACCAGAGTGTATCCTAGAGACGCCGTTTTCCTAGGAGAGCAACAGGTCAGCGGGGGAACAGGTATGCAAACTCGGAGAGAGTGTACTTGGTTTGGCGGAACGACGTCAACACGGATATGGCGATATCATCATTCCTGAGGTTCCAGATATCGTCCAGGGTCAGTGGTTTCCAGAATCCTTTCCAGACGATCCCGTCCACCCAGCTGAACGAGGCCAGAGAAAACAGGGAGGCCATAGGCTCCCTGGAAGGCTCGAGGCCATCTGAAACTGCCTGAACTATGGCACTTCCACCTTTCTTCACCGACACTACGACTATACACAAGATAGACGCGAGTGAAAATTGCACAACCATGAGCACCTCCGGTAACCCAGATTCGCCGTGGAGAAGCTGCGACCGGAATGGGATGGTCAGTAATAGGAAATTGAACAGATACAAACACGCGGTGTGGTCGCAGAGATCAGAGACGTCGGTATCGGCTGAAGCGTAGACGAGACGAATCGTCACGAGAACCAAGGCGTAAGCCCAGGCCACTGCAGGCACGAGCGTAATCCAATTGCGGCGCGGAGCATCGGCGAATCCGATCAAATGCGCGACAATGATGCCCATAATACATGCCAGCTCCAAGATCACCGCCACGAGTTCGGCACGAGGCTCGCCTACGAGGATGTGGCGTTGGTCCATAGGAGTGCGACTGATCGTATGTCGCAGGCTCAAATGTTCGGCAAACTCATCGTCATCATTGGTCTCATCATCGTCAATTGTTCCAAGAGCGTTGTTGGTGGTATTGGCGGTATGCGAAGGCAGTCGTTCGTATCCGCGTTCACGTCGCGACTTTAGCGTTCGTCGGATGGCCCAACACAGTATCATCGTCGCCGATATTCCGGTCGCGATCGCTGGAAGTAATACTTGAAGCAAACTGAGGAACACCAACAGGCGAATCAGTAACAAGGAAGCAGCGGGAGCAGTTATCTAATTATCTTACTCATTATTTACGCACGGTGTAAAGTCATCTCCCCTCCAGAACGGCCGTTCGCACCGCAAAAACCCCATGCCGGAGCTGTCCTGCAGGGAACTCCGCTTCATTCGGATATTCTTGTGAGGTTACGAACCCAGCAGTCAAGTTGACCGCCAGTCCTGGTGGAAGCGCACCTCCAAGTGACGCAATTAAGTGTTGTCAAGACTATGAGAACGGGAGGTTGGGGAAGTATTGAAGGAGCTGAAGGTTGGTAGTTATGTCGATGGGTTTGGGAGAAGGCTAAAGGTTGAGAGATGCTGGTTGGACAAGCAGGAAAGAAAGCTCTCTGTAACCTTTGAGACCATGGCATAGATATCGGTTACGAACTCGCGTGGAGGAAACGGGCTGGCTGGGCATCGCTTATGCGCTAATGCAGGTATAACTCCTTGATCCGCTGATAACGATAAGGACCATCTGACTCTTGGTACGATGGTGCCAGTTCGTGGGTATTTAGAAGATCCCGTCCCCTAACTGCTTTTTAGAGTATCTGACAGAGTGGCAGAGTCACATTATCTTTTAGCACCACTTACACCAACTTAGGTGAATGGAGACCTTTCTGTCCTCTCGTCTATGATAATATACCTCCTGCAGCACTTTATGTAAGTACATATTGCATCTCTTCCTCAGATAATTCATTAACTGCAGGCGACCCACCTAGATCATGGCGATGCGGGCTGGGTGCGTGTGTCGTCTACCGCAGGCGTTGCTTTCTTCCTTTCCCTCGAACTGATGGACCGGCTTCCTGCAGCGAGTGCCACATTGTGATTCGGAAGCGGAGCGCTCATTATTTCTCGCTATGTATGTGGGAGTGGTTACAAATAGTTCGAGAACCCACTGGAGAAAGAGATAGCGGGTGCGTACATACATAATGAGAGACCGAATAGGATTCCCGGAATCGCTGCACCCGCATTTCCGCATCTGCGCAGCTGCAATTATTCGTTCCGGCCTTCTACTCACGAAATATCCCCCAACAACACCAGAGATGTACCCCGTCAAGAACGTCATAGGATGCTGGTTCTGGATTTCCTGGCTATGGCTCGTAGCATTCTGGTTGCGTAGCCCCCCGGAAGAACAATTGAGCTTCCGGCACGATAATCGCGGGACGATTATGGGGAACGGAAGCATCGAACTAGGCATCCGTGTTCTGGTTCTGATGTACCTATTTTTGTCCCTACGGGTTTCAGTAGCTAAACTTCGCATCCTCTGTGTATGTATATCATTATGCACAACCAGGGAGATAATTCGCCTCTAGGTGGCCACGATGGCACATACAACAAAGCTCGAAGTACTGAGAACAAGGTTCCTGCACCTAGAATCAATTAAAGGCTGAAGAGATCATCCTTCTCTTTCTCACTCAGGAGGCAAGCGAACTCGACGAATCCCCACCCAAGTACTGGTATCGAAGACGAGGGAACGTGAATGGTTTGTGGCACTGGACTCGCCAGCAGCGTTCATGCAATGTCCTCTGTATGTGCCAGGCAGACAAAGCTGAATTGCGCGCTGTGTGTGTAGACATCTTGCTTTGTGCTCGATGCCATAGTGTACCGGGACTCGAACGGAGACAGCGCACCATTGCACCGGACTGCACCACGCTTCCTTCAGCCAGCGAGCCAGCCAGCAATTCGTGTTGGTCGAAGATTTGTGTAGTGCTATGCAAACTATGTACGCCCCCAAGGTCAGCAGACGGCTTGCATCAGCTGCGACCTTGCGTTTGGCATCACCCGCCAGTGCCTGACGCAAGGAATGGTGTATGTTACATAGGTAAGATACAAAGGAAAGGTATGAAGTACGTTGTACTTACTTGGCCACGTACGGTCACTGAAATACTTGGATCATCAAACATGCTCGAGAGAATACCAGAAAAGAGCTCCCTCTGCACCGAGCAAAAAAGCAGAACAGTGAAGTATTTGCTTCATGTATTACGATCTGCAAGTAAATCTACATCCCCACACCTCCATCTACTCCTTCGGCCTGACCGCCCACATAACACTCCCCCACCCCACGCCAGCCACAAAATGGAATCCGAGTGTCCACGCCATAAGATACAGATACTTAGGCGAAAACACCGTCCAGATGAAGAGATGTGTCCTGAGCGCCGTACACGCGGCCATCACCGCCACCCCAGCCACAGCATAGAACACCGTCATCGTGAAAACATGTCTCCTCCAATCGTCGGATTTGCCGGGTAGAAGGCCAGATGTAGAGGACGCCCAGAAGATGGAGCCGACCCAGTTAGATACGAGCGTGAGGAAACCGACGAGAACTATGTTGTACCCGGCGACACCGTTGTAGGCGTTGGAGAGATCGACCGAGGAGATAGCGTTAGCCCCGCCCAGAGAGAAGAAGGACACGTGTTGCATTATTAGTACAGTAAGTGTGATTTCCGAGGCGGTTACGGTGGTGAGGGAGGAAAGCTGGCGGGAGATGAGCCGGAAAAAAAATATTAGCGGAATGTTGGTGAAGCGTGTTTGCGTCAGGAGAAAGAGGTCGGTGAACTCTCCTAGTGCTGTGGCGGCGCACTCTAGAGATCCTAAAGACTCGTCAGTGCGCTTTGGGTAACAGGAGGTAAATAGGAGTTTACTATATGTAGCATCTCCTTCGTTGATCTCGAAGACGAAGGTGTAGACCATACCCGCTCCGACCATTCCAAACACTGCTTGTGCCTGTGTCACGAGCGAATACTCGGCGGTATATTGCAGGACACTGCCTAGCCATGAGGGAATAAGCTCATTCGCGTCGTATGCTGCGAACGACAGCTTGAAACAGAAAGCAACCGCAACAGTAGCCATTGCTGCGAACCACGATAGCTGGCCGTCTATGCGGCGCAGGCCACTCTTCCAGAGGCGTGTGAGTACGTCCAAGTAGGCGACGATGATCAGTATCCATAGCACAGTGGTATGTTCTGGGAAGAAGGCTTTGACGATGTCTGGTGCACCAGCATGCTTTTGACCTGAAGGGTTCAGTACGGCATCACAGAGTGTGGAAAAAAAAGTAACTCACCTGTCTGGTTCCACCGCCGGATGATACGCAACAGAACCATAATGCCAACCATACTGAGCCCACTGGCTTGGTTCTTTCTTCTACATGTATATCAGCACTGCAGGTTTTCGCTCGAAGATTTGATCGACCGCACTCTTTCAAAAATAGGGCCATGAACCATCCAGATGCCACCCAATACCAAAAATGTTGTTCCTCTTCTACGAAGCTGCTCGCAAACATCATCACGGCATACGCAAGCGCCATAATCGGGAGTGTCCAGTCCGCCAGAGCAGAGTCGCCCATCAAGGGAAGGAGTCCCAAGATACCGGCGACAGTGGCAACAATCATTATTATCACTCCAGCTGCCATCAACCTGAGGTCGTAGTTACTGGCTGCTCCTGAAAGTATCTCCTGGTAACGTCGGCAAAGCTGGGTTTCTTAGCTATGGTCAACCACAATACGATGTGCCGTACCTTGACTAGATACTCTTCGACATCTTTGGTTGCGCTCTCACTGTCCTTCCCAGCAACCCATGCAACATACCGATCGGCAGCTCCTTTCCAGAGGCACACGAGCTCTTCCACGTCAGAGACAGAGTCAAGGCATAGCTCCTGGTTACCTCCGAGGGCCTGTACCAAACGATCGAACTCTGGGTATTGCGCCGCGACGATGATTCGCAGCTGCCTAGCATTCCGCATCATGACATCGATTCTCTCACTCGTGTTCCAAAGCCACCGAAATTCCGGTATCAATACCCCCAAGTTGTTCCTCGGCACAGGCATGCCCAACAACGACGCGATGGTGGGTGCAACGTCGCTTTGTTCGACAGTAGAATAGAATCCAAAGTCTCCGCTTTTGGGAACAGTAGGCGCTTTCATCGAAGTACCGTGCGACTCCTCGTATAGCGTACCCAGCTGCTTCAGCTTTGGACTCATAAACACCAGTGCCGGTGAAGTCTCGCCTTCGCCGGATCCTCCGTGGTTGCCTGCATCGTTCATACCGTGGTCTCCAGCAAGGACAAAGAGAGTTGAACTGAGATGCGACTGCGTCTCCATCGCAGTGTAGATGCGTTTGACGATCCCGTCCATCTCGATTTGCTTGGGGAGCATGAAAGCGCTGGGTTATCCTGTCAGTCAGGATGTCGGTGCATCACCACCGCTACACGCACCTTTGCGGACCAGACTTATGTCCAATATGATCCAATCCAAGATAATGGAGCACCATAGCATCCCAGTCATCCCTCTTGAGCTCATTGTCGATATGGCGGGTGACATTATTATCGACCTCGGTAAAGTCCTACTGCGCCAGCTTTCCATAAGCCCTGCCTTCACCCACATCACAGCATGGGCGGTCGCTCTCACCGAGACAAAAAAGCTGGACGTCCCATCACTGCGCTCAAACATCCCAGGGAACAGCTTCAACCACGTGTCGTCTCCATACATAACCAGCTTTCCTCCCCGCACCTTGATCTGTGCCAGCCAATTGTCCTGCTGCGCTAGAGTAGATGTGGTGTCCGATTCCGCAAAGTTGAGGATCACGTCGAGGAAGCCTGGGACCGAGCCCGTGGTTATCGCCTTCACACGCGGCATCGTGATTGTGGGGGAGGTCGCGTGTGCGGTATATGGAATCGCTACGGAATTCGAGATCAAGCTACATATTACAACTCGTTCAGCGAATGCTATGCAGACAGAGAGATATATGGAGGAAGTAACACACCCCTGGGTAAACCGGAAACCCGATCGTTCCCCGTACACAAAGTCGCTATAGCCCAGTTTCTCAGCTCCAGGCCCCAAGAAACTTCAGGATCGCAACCAGCGTACCTCCGTAAAGCATCCACGACCATGAACACAACTTTATCGAATGGCACCGTCGTCCTCACATCCTCGTCTCCAAAAACCGCCAGGCCGGGCAGAAACGGCTTGTAAGGGAAGAACCCCTTCGCAAAAAGCAGGATGCCCACAGGCAAAAGAAGGTTTATAGCCGCTATCGACAGCCATGACGAAAGTCCTCTCATGATTTGAAGGTTGAGAGAATGAGTGCATGCCTCTGGCACGATGTCGCGACAGGTGTTTGATGACACCTTGCTATATACATAGCAGTGTGGCACCTCCGGTAAGTGCCGGGTTCCGCTTAGAAACCGCGTTAGGGATGAATGAAGCTAGCTCTCTCTAAAAAAATATCCCCACCAACTCTGGCGCCAGTCAGACCTCACAACTTCACGACGACTAGTAGTCATGGCCGACAGCAATACGCGCGACGTGGGAATGGCCGGAACGGAGGACCAGTTCAATGCGGAAATCAATGGCGAGAAAGACGACTCGCTACGGATCAAAACGGTGGGCAGCAGAAATCAGGGATTTTTTTATTTTATTTCGATGGCTAACAAAGCTGTTTCTACAGCTTCCAGGAGCCGAACCCGGATGCGCGTCGTTCGAGATCTTGGACGAAGATCATACTCTCGGAAATTCCCTACGTTATATGATCATGAAGAAGTATGCCGTCACCACTCTACGTATGCATCGTCTGACGGGTTCGCATGCAGCCCCAAAGTGGAATTGTGCGGATACTCTATTCCCCATCCCTCCGAGAACCACCTGAACCTGAGGATCCAAATATACCGTAAGTATCCCCCGAGATAATTAGTCATCGGGGTGCTGCTACTGACGCTTTTCCAGCCGAGTTCGAGGATGAATACGCCCCGTCGGATGCTTTGCTTAAAGGTCTCGACGATTTGAACTCGCTCTGCAACGTGGTTCAAGAGAAGTTCACTGCGGCGAGGGAGAGGTTTGGCAAGAACTGAGGGGCAGGAGTGGCACTATCGTGGTGGAGGGAGGCCTGTGAGATTTCCCCTCTTCGTGCGGCGCTTTTTTTTTCTTTTTTTTCTTTTTTTTCCTGGGGGGGTCTATCTTATGGCGTTTGGTGGACAAAAAAAAATCGAAGACAAGACATGGCGGAGACGCAACGTCGTCGCAGGTAAGCATATGACGATTTCTACTGCACGCACAAGTCCGCCGCCTGTAAACACAAACCATGTCGTCCAACCGTGATCTGTTCTTTTCCGTCTAGTTGCGACCCTACTCTCACCGTCAGCGAAACATCCCGCCCAACCCTCATCTCGTGCACATACTTCGAGGAAACCCGTCATGAAATCCTTGGGAACCTGACTTCTCGGGTCCTCCTCGGAGCGGAAATACTTCATAAGCTGGGGGATCTGTTTCCAGTAGTTCATGGTCTCCTGATATTCCATGTCGCTCTTGGTGATGAGCATGTCCACGACCGGCAGCTGCTGCACGTAGCGGCTGCGCTCGAACTCCTGTCGGATCTTGGCGCGGACCGCCGGTGTGGGGACATCGAGGAGATAGAGGTTGACGATCTGCGGCGCCTGTGGGAAGAGTGAGTGAGGGTGCAAGTGTGTAAGAACAAAAGGGTAGTGCTCACTGCCCGGTACCAGTCGCGGTACGCCTTGATAACTCGCTTGGAAGCGTCGGGCCAGTTCACCGCTGCGGGAAAAGAGAGATACGTCAGCCAATTTCCCCAGCGGCGGGGCGGGTGAGAGTGTTTCAGGGTCGGGGTACGTACAGCTCCGTGTGGTCTTTGCGAAAGCTGTAGGATTGATCATTGTAGCGGTTGGATTCCGGCGGGTATACAGACTGTAATGGTGGTGGGTCGTGGTTCGTGGTTAGGGCGTGTACGCAGCGGCGGTGGTGGAGGTGAGCAGGAACAATGGTCTGTGGCTCGCATTTGCTGTTGTGCCAAGCTGCGTGTCCGATTGCCGATAATATTTGTAAGACGTCACTCGTTAGATCTTGACAAGAACTCCTTGCCAGATAATCCTCGCCGAACGACCGCACAAATGTCGCTAGTACTCGCCAGTACGCTCCGACGAACTGCCCTCTTTGCCGCTGTGTCGAAGCCGCGCTTCTGCTCCACCACCATCGAGACGGTCCCCCTAGTGTTCACCCGTCACGATTCACCGACCAGCACGACCTCGGGAAATCCGCCTCTGGTGATCCTTCACGGTCTCTTCGGCTCAAAGCAGAACAACCACAGCATCAGTAAGTAAGGCTTTCTCTTATCCGCGCATTCGCCCGCTTTCTAACCACCCCCTACCCGACACAGAGCCTTCGCAAAAGACTTGAACACCTCCGTCTACGCCGTCGACCTCCGCAACCATGGCGACAGCCCGCACGTTAAGCAACACGATTACGAGTCCATGGCCGCGGACGTAGAGGCGTTCCTGCATGACCACAACCTCGGCCCGGACACCGTGCTACTGGGCCATTCCATGGGCGCCAAAGCCGCCATGGCCGTCGCTCTGCGGCGCCCTGCCGTGGTCTCCCGGATCATCGTGGTGGATAACGCACCGATCGAGACGACACTGGCCTCCTCGTTCGGCTCGTATGTGCGCGCCATGCGTCAGATCGAGAACGCGCACATCAAGAAGCAGTCGGACGCGGACGCGATACTGAAGCAGTACGAGGAGGACCTGGCGGTGCGCCAATTCCTGTTAACGAATCTGATCCGTCCAAAGGGGGAAGAGCATTTAAAGTTCAGGATTCCCATCAACATCTTGCAGAGTGCACTGGACCGCATAGGGAGCTTTCCGTTCCATCCTGATAAGGTCCGCTGCACGAAGCCTGCACTGTTTGTGCGCGGTACCAAGAGTCATTATGTTCCCGATGAAGTCATTCCAATTATTGGAAGATTCTTTCCTATGTTCACGCTCAAGGATGTTGACGCCGGTCACTGGGGTAAGTTTTTCTCGCGCGCTGAGGGCGGATGACTAGAGATGCTAACGGATGGCAGTAATGGCGGAGAAACCGCACGAGTTCAAGGACATCGTGCTGGAATGGCTCGCAAAGGATCAATAGTAGAAAACATCAATGTCGTATATCTCAACACTGCTCTTCTTAGACTACTTACCCATAAGGAATAAATCATTTTACCCAGGCTACAACCTGTGCGTTCAAGCCAACGTAGTGTACAGAACGAAATAGATAATCGGCCAAACAAACTCCTCCCAAAAGAATGCCGAGGGTATCTATGGTCTAAACCGTGCCCCGCACACAGAACGCAACCCGCAACTCCAAGCAATAACAGCACGCCAACTAGAAAGCAACCCGTCCGCTGGCTTAACAGACACAAGCCGCTCCTCCAGCATCGCCCTGGTCTTCGTCGATATTGACAGCGGTATCCCGCCTCTTCTTCATCAGCTTTGGATCCATCAACTCGGGCGTCTCGATGATCTTGTCGACCAGATCGACGAATGGCGTGCGGACATTCTCCCTTGTCTTACTGCTGGCCTCGATGAAGCCCGCGCCATATCGATCCGCCAACGCCTTCCCTTCTTCGGTTGTAACCGCGCGCGCGCCCGCCTTGTCGATTTTACTCCCAACCTATCCCCAGCATCAGTACTCAGCGCCACCAACAACATACGCACAAAGATTTTCCGGCACCCACCAAATACAGCACGACCCCGGGCTCCGCAAATTTCGCACACTCCCCAAACCAGTGATCCATACTCAGGAAGCTCTCACGGTTACTGACGTCATAGACGAGGATGCACCCTTGCGCGTTCCTGTAGTAGCTGCTCGTGAGGGTTCGAAAGCGTTCCTGTCCAGCCGTATCGAAGAGCAAGAGACGGTGCGGCTTCCCGCCGACGGAGAGCTTCTTCACGCGGAAATCCACGCCGATCGTCGCCGTTGCCGAATCCATGTCGAAGATGTCGTCGACGTAGCGCAACAGCAGTGCGGTCTTGCCGCTATTCGACGGGCCGATCAGGAGAAGCTTGATAGTCGGCTCTTTGCCCGATGGTGCCATGTTTTCTGCGGTTGTTTGTCCGTGTGATCGCAGCCGTGAGGGAGTATGGGGGAGTGGTAAGAGCGATAGCGAGAGCTGGAGAGGGAGGAAGGGGAGGGGGAGAGGGAAATGGAGGTGTGGAGAGGATATGGGGGTACGATAATATTATGTATGTGTTGGCGTATGACCGAGATTATGAGCTTTGGGTCCGACCCTACATACTTGAGTAGTCTACTTGGCACGGCCCTACTTTCAAGGAAATCCGGCCACACACATGGTGACACATCCGTGGACGCGTCTCGATGACACAATGGAGTGTCACCAGGCCCAACCGAACGCCGTGCGCCAGATCGCGGTAAATCAGGCTGCCCGAAGTTTATCTACAACGGGTGAAGAGCTACATACATACATTGAACTGTACTTATCTATCCCATCTGTTGCACCTGCATTGAGCACCCACGTGCCTGCCCGTGGCACACCTGACAACTGCATGCGGGAACACCAATCTCGTTCAGCGAGCACCCTTAGAGGGCATCTGGATCTTAGCTATCTGTATTTTACAGGATGGCCGGAGGGCCAGTCCGGCGTGCTTCGAGCATAACCCGGGTCGCTCTGGCGAATGATCAGTCAAAGAACCTCTCCATGATTCCCAGTCCAGCTGCTTCGATGTTAGGGACCCGCGCTGAATCGTGACGCCATGGCCCTGTCGGGGTCAAACATTAGCCCTCTCCAGAGTTGTCTCCGAGAAACAAGCCTCCCGATGGTCTGCCAGTGTGCTGAGATTCCTTCCAACTACGCCGGTGCTGATGAGGCGGGCGGCGAGATGCTCTCGGCGAGGATCTAGCCGGCTGCACTCGAGGGGAAGAGTAAAGCTTGGCACTGTGCACTAGGGTGGGCTGCTGGAAAGACACTGCCGACACCGGACGCAGCTGGACGCACACGATGTCACTCGCCACCAGTGGTTCTGTACCAGGGGTGTTTCAGTCAGCCCGAGAACAAGGCCCCGCTGTAGTGGCTTACGCGGCCAGTGACTACGGAGCGTTCTCATCTTCTCCATACAAACGTACCTCATGAGTTATCACTCGATATTCCGGCTATTATGGGTGCAGGTGATTCCCCAACTTCACACCAACTACAAAGAAAGTCGATCACCAAGAGATCTGCTCACAGTAGATACCACTGGCCGGAAGCGGAAAGTGCCCGAGACTTCCATCCAATCAGCCTCCTCTCCCCTCCTTCTCACATCGCGCCCTAACGGGACGCGATGCTATGACTTAGCATATAAAGACCAAAATATCACCCGAGTGGGAGTAGAGACCAGGAATAGGTACTATATAGTAACTTGCGGACCCGATGTTGCGCCTTCTCCCCGTGCTCCCCACCCCCGGTATCCATCTTCCTGTGGACTCGTTCATTACGGTTCAGCATCACACGACTGTGGTGGGGCCCTGCGTCAACAAGCTAGTGCCGCCTGGTTCCGTGTTCCCATGTGACGAACAATGGACCACCACGAGTGATGAAACATGATAAAATGTGTAATTCGTGTAGCCAATCTACCGACAACCGAGAAGAATGATATGTATACAATCCCACACAATCGCGGAGGGGAACCGTCGGACAAAAGGGGGGGGGAAAAGACGCGCGCAGTGCCCGTTCACAAAAACCGCATTATCTCCGCCGAAGAACAGCAGCCTTAATAGTCATCCTCATCGTCATCACTGATCACCGCCTGCCGTTTGTTGCCGCCGGTGGCACCTCCACGAGGAAGCTTCATGTCATCGTCGTCTTCATCCTCGAAATCCTCGAGATCCGATACGTCGCCGACGTCATCGACCGCACCGCCGCCGCCGCCGCCCTTGTCGGCCTCGTCGTGTGGGTCCGAAGTCTGTCGCGCCTGGCTCTGGCTCTGGCTTCCGCGCCCGGGATCGCGACGCTGCGGCGCGTTCTTCGCGGGCTTGGGGTTCGCAATCTCATCGCAGGCGTCTATCCAGTCGCTGTAGACGTCGACGGCGTGTGAAAGGTCTGTCCGCCCCCCACGCTTCAGCCCGCCCACTCTCCACATCCCACCAGTGCCGCCATCACGCCCTTCCGCGGAGGAGGGACCCACAGTTGATACTCGCTTGAAACTGTTGGCCGCAGATCTTGCACGAGAGCGTGCCGATTCCCGCCTTCTTGTCGAGTTTGCACGTCACCGCGCCTTCATGGTTGCAGAACAGACAGTTGAACGTGGTCGATAGAGGTTCGCGCTTTAGGTGGAGGGGTCGGAGGGGTCAGCATTTCGAATACGCGTTGGAAGCGCCGCAGCCCGCCATACCTTCTTTGGGCCTTGCGGCTTGCGTGCCGACTTGCGTTTGCCCTGCGGATCCGGTTAGGCTTCGGGAGGGATGGGTGGAGGGGGGCGGGGGGGCGGGGGGCGACGGCACATACCATGTTTGTGATAACGATTCGTCGAGATCGAGAGACGTCGTGCTGATGTTGGATAGAGTGGTGTGATGTCGGGGGATGAATGTTGGCGTCCTCGACGAAGGTTGTCCCTCTGGCTAGTTAGCCCTGTTCGTGCACGTGACCCATAGATAAAGTACTCTCGCTCAATCACATGCACTAGCGCAAATAGCGTGTGGCACAGCGACCGCGTGCACTGGAAAGAGTAACTGCGCCACGCGTCTATGCATGCGATTCGGTTTCGCCATGGAGCGACGAGCTCACCGGAATCTCCAACCGCACCACTCCGAGAATTCTACAGCGAGAAGACCCCTATTCGCGGGTGGGGGGAGCTCTATAGCTAGTATGTAAGGTCGGTCAATAGGCATCGCAGTTCATTCCGAGTTCTTTTTGAGCGATATTGATCTCGATTCCAGTCAACTTCATTGTGCTCATACATAGTGGAGCGCCCACACACATAGGTTTGTATTCCGTCTCTTGCGGGCAGACGATTCCCGGCCTTGTTGGCCGCCGGCGCAGGGTCGAGTGGAGCAGTTCAACCATCCCGTCCCGTCGCCGTCGCCGCCGAAACAATGATCCACACCTGCAGAGAGAGTGTGCGTGTGCCGTCGGCAACCGACGGGAGAAGTTGAGCTTCCCAGTACGGCTACTGCGCTACCCAGGAGTATGTAGCTCCAATCGCGGGGAAGGGAAGCTTGCTCGATATGTACACAACGTGCTCCCGATAGCTCCTAGCTGTGCAGATGCCCGGCCGATACAGCTCCTGTTCTACCGCGCCCAGCTCTAGAGCTCCGAGACGGGTGCCTGAGGATCAGGAGGAGAGCGGACAGCCATTCCTCTCTGCTGCGCTGTGGACGCGCTTTCTGTCCTTCTCTTTTGGTGCTCTCTGGACGCGACGAGAGAACGGGGACCGAGATCGGCTGGCCGGCACAGCAGGAAGTCGGAAAACGATTGGTGATGGATATGGAGGGGTAGGCAGAATGATGTTGAGAGCACAGATATTGTGGCGGCGGCGGCCACTGAAGGCAACGAGGGCACGGTTCGCTCCGAACAACTCACCCTACATACTTCCCAACACCAAGAGCGAGTGCGATTCATACTAAAACCTGCGTTCCCCGCCGATTGACGACATCGGGCAAGGCGGCGTTTTGCGAGTATCATATGTATCTTGTGACCGTATTGAACCCCCCGCCCTCGGCCCCCGCCCCTCCCCCCGATCGACGGTGCGTGCTAGTAGATACGTAGCAGGAGGGCAACGCCTGACACGAAGAGAAGCTGAACGGCGCGGATCGGTCCCTTCCTGACTGCGGCCTTTCCCTTACTTAAGTCCTGAGGCCTGCCGTACTGTGCTTGGATGGCTTGTCGCGTCTCCCTCCCATCCTTTCGATCACAACCCCCTCCAACCTCAACCAAGCTACAATCAACCGCTTTCCGCAATCCAACACCTTAACAACAAACAACAAAATCACCCACCGCATACCCCCAACACCCTCCAAAATAATGTCAGATACCTCAGCTCTCCTCGAGAAGCTGCTGGCTGCAGTCTCCTCGATCCAGAACGACCAGAAGGCGCTCGCAGCCGCAGTCGACGCGATCAACGGCCGCGTTAATGCCCTGGCCGACGTCAAGGAGCTCAAGGATGCAGCTCGTCCCAAAACGCCCGTCGGCACTAGGAGGGTCGTGGCCCCCCAATCTCCGTCGTCCGAGGAGCAGGCGCCTCCGTCGGAAGTGACAGCCGCCGCCTCCGTTGGCTCATCCGTGCAGAAGAAGCCAGCCACTTCCAGAATCATCCTGACTACCTATCCTGGCCAGAGCGGCATCGATCCCGTCATCATGAACTGGGGCGAGAAGGACCCAATGAAGAGAGGTCCGATAGTGGTTGCCAGAGGCCCGCAAACGGTCAGACGCAGAAATGGTTAGTTGGTTCTCGCGGACGCAGATGGCTCCCAGGCGCAACACCCCATATCTCTGTTGTCTGGCCGATACGTTAGACGGGCAAATTATGGATGGCTAACTCGTGCGTTCCCCTCCGCAGCTATTGGCGCTCATGGCGGTTCTTACAGCATCTACCATGCTCTGGCCCTCGCCATCAATGAACTGAAATCTGACCACAAGCCAGACTTCACCAACACCGAGCCTGCAGCTACGATCGGCCCGTTCCCGTCATGGTCCGACCCCAAGAAGATCGTCGCTATGGATCCATACGGACATCTTGCCCCGTGGCTCTACAAGGACTACATCGTCCAGGAGGGTGTCGAGATCCGTCCCACTATCGCTGTCACCAAGGCGCATATGCGTCTGCCTGAGCTCGAGCAGTCCGTCCGCGACGGCAAGCTGGAAGTGGATGGCAAGATTGTGATGAACGAGTTTGGAGAGTTGGCTGTCACAAAGTTCGCCGTAGAGCCAGTCTGGTATCTGCCGGGAGTCGCTGAGAGATTTGGTATTGGTACGTTCGAAAATAGAACACTCCCCATGAAAAAAGAAAACTGTCCGGGGTGATTGCATGCCCCTCAATCTGTGTTTAAATGCTTGCATATGCAATCGTTCGCCAGTTGGCTGCGCCCAGCAGAGATTTCCCAGCTAACACATTTTTTTCTCTCATGCACAGATGAGGGTACCCTGCGTCGCTCTCTGTTCGAAAACACCGGTGGCTCTTTCCCCGAGCTTATCACTCGCCCGGACATCAAGATCTTCATGCCGCCGATTGGAGGGCTGACGGTGTACTGCTTCGGCGATGTCGCCAAAATGTCGGATCCCAATGTCAAGCTCGCACTGCGTGTTCACGACGAGTGCAACGGCTCGGACGTGTTTGGCTCCGACATCTGCACCTGCCGGCCGTATCTGCTGTTTGGTATCGAGGAAGCCGTTAGGGAGGCGCAGAGGGGCGGAAGCGGGGTGGTGATCTATTTCCGCAAGGAGGGAAGGGCCCTGGGGGAGGTCACTAAGGTACAGCTGCTTCCGCGTCGTACCCTCGCCGGATATCTGGAGCTAATATATCACCGTTCTCGCATGCAGTATCTCGTGTACAATGCTCGCACGTTCAGCCCTTCCATATTGCATCTGTTTGCATGACCGATCGGACGTAAACTGACGGGGGGCTTCCGGTGGATAGGAAAACGCGGAGTTGACAGGGCTAGCGAGTACTTCAAGAGGTATGTAATCCTTTTCTCGGGCGCCTTGCAGATATTGTTATTAGGTCGCGATGTGCTAACTTCCTTGCGTGCCTGTACCAGGACTGAGGTAGGCACCTTGAAGCGCAAATTGACCCAGAGAGATACTGATCGCTTGGATTAGAACATCGCAGGAGTCAAGGTAAGCAACGACTCCGGCGGACGGAAAAATCTGCCGGAAGCGACCTTCCGCGATGCTGACACAGATCTCCAGGATATGAGGTTCCAAGCCTTGATGCCCGATGTATGTTTCGGCCGCATCCTGCTGAGCTCGCTCGCGCGGGAAGTTACTCTCGCGTCCGGAAGTACTGATGGGGTTGCCGTTGCAGATCCTCCATTGGCTGGGTATCACCAAGATCGACCGTATGCTGTCCATGTCGAAGTAGGTTATCGATCTTCTCCGTGATTCGTGGAGCGGATAATTTCGGTGCCCGCGTGCGGAACCCGGGGGAATCGGGAGGGAAAAGAGGACGAGGAGAAAAAGAGGACGTGTGCTGACGATGACTGGCCGCCGCAGCATGAAGCATGATGCTATCGTCGAGCAAGGCATCCCCATCCACGAGCGAGTCCCGATTCCGGACGAGATGATTCCAGACGACTCTAGGGTCGAAATCGACGCAAAGATCCACGCCGGGTGAGCATACCGAATCCCGACGCGCCCACGTTGCACTGCTGCGGCGAACACATCGTCGGAGTCGCCGAATTTTCACAGCGGCAAGTGGCATTGGTCAGTGCGGACGAGAGCGCTTACGCTAGATAGGTACTTCACCACCGGCAAAGTCATGAGTATGGAGGAACTGTCAGCTGTACAGGGCCGGGCGTGGGAGGACGTTGACCATTAAGGAGTGAAGTTTCTGCTGCGTGGGGTGAGTGTGCCAAGTAGCTGTAATTTCCCGTTTCACGTTCGTCGTGATCGCTAACTGCGGCCCGCGCTTGCAAAAAAAAAAAAAAAAAAAGATTTTACATGTTGCTTCGCTTCTATGCTACGGCGTTCCCGGATCCTTGTGCTTTTTGTGGGGGAGAGGGAAGGGGAATGGTGAATCGCGCAGGTACACTTTTTGTAGGAGTTTGAGTCCATAGGAATTGACGCACCTTTTTCACGTCCGAGACCTGTCCTTCGCGATGTGGGGCGGATTCCAGATCGCGAGGCTGCATCCCCACGGACGCTGGTCATTCTCATCCGGTCCTCGGTTAATAGCGGAGCATATAGGGCAGGACGGAGGTTGGGGTAGATAGATAGATAGATAGATAGATAGATAATATGTATGTATGTATGCGAGTCGATCCCTTCGTATCTAGTTTCCACTTTTAGATATTTATCTATCTACCTCTTGGCCCACTACAGAGGTACATATATTCTATATTGCCGTTTTTCGCACATGTATGTATCCTGCTTGTTGGATTGTTGTTGGATTGATCGATTGGCCATCTCAGTACGGACAGAGAGGAAGATAAAAATAATACCTCTCTTACATAGATATGTACATATATTGTATGAAGGCGAGGGGGGGAATGCAAGTCAAGTCGGGCAAAAGGCTAGACACTAGTATACAGACGATAGATACCCCGCATTTCTTTGACCAACCAACCAACCAACCAACCAGCCAGCCCAGCCAGCCCAGCCCAGCCCATCGTCCCGTTCCGTCCAAAGGTGGGGGAAGAACACCACCCCACCCACCCACCGCCGTTGATCATGGTGATGGTGATGATTCTTGAGCCCCCAGTGGTATGTATGTATGTATGTATGTATGTATGTATGTATGTACATACATATGTAGGACGCGCGCCAGCTGACCGCTCGACGGAGTCGGCTCGGATTGGAACGAGCAAAGACAGAACGAGCTGTGTACATTCATAGGTGGGTAGGTAGATAGTAGTTCGCCATTCCCACCACCCACCCATCCATCCATCCATCCATACATCCACCCATCCATCCATCCATCCACACACACACACACACCACCACCCACCGATCGATTGAACCTTGTGATGGGCACGAGGTCGCAAGCAAACGTAACGCGCGTCCCTCCCTCCCCCCCTCGCACTACATACATACATACATACATACATACATACATATATCCACTGGGATGGGAGGGGGGGATTGCTTTTGCAAGTGAGATTCACGATCGTGTCGGACCAGGGGGGGATCAGCAGCAGCGGCAAGGGATGGGATGGGATGGGATGGGTTGGGTTGTACGGGGTCGGGAGGTTGCGCTGGGTTGCAACATGCGAACGAGTTGGTAGATATCTACATACGCTGTGAGGCTGGGGGGGCTGCACTATATACAGCTCAAGTCTCAGCTATGCAAGTTACGTTCCTCATGCAAGACAGAGTGTGCAATGCAAATGGAACAGGAAGTATCTATCCTGCGGAATCGGGTGCTGTGGATAAACTGCATACGGTACTTAGAGTGTCCGAGCTAACGAAGAAAGAAGGAAGAGGAAGAAAAAAAAGGAAGAAAAAAAAGGAGAAAAAAAGGCTATCGACCTCATCGAGCAGAAGGAACCTGCGAAGTGCGATTCGCGATTGAGTTTGGGGGGCAGTCATTGCTGTGTGTGTGTGGTGGACGGCCCAACCTGCCCGGCCGGCGTGGAGTCGGCCGAACCGGAGCGTCGACCGGAAGACACCCGTCCCCCAGGTTCAGGACCGCTACATACTTAGTAGATACTGTAGAGACTCTCTGCATACTTACATATCTAGCCGCATGTCTGATGGTTTGATGGGGGGAGGACGGATGGATCTGCCGAGCCGAGGACATACATCCCCGGTGCAGATCCGCGTTCTCCTCGTCCCCCTTCAACACGCACACATGTAGATACATAATGTTGTCTTCGGCGAGGTGGATCGGACGACGGCTCTTGTTTGCTTGCTGCGTGCGTGCGCGCGTGCATACGAGATGCATTGCGCATCGGGCTCGTCTCGTCTCGCCTCGTCTCGCCTCGTCTCGCCTCGTCTCGCCTCGTCTCGTCTCGTCTCGACTCGACTCGCTGCGATCCTGCAGCCCTCGGACGCAGCCGAGTTCGCTCGTGCGAACTTTCGATGGGTTGGCTGGCTGGCTGCAACGGCGGGACCTACATGCATACATACGCCCCCCAACTGTGTCCATGCACGTCTCCACGAAACCCGAACAGACCGGACGGACGGACGGACGGATACGACCTCGGCCACGGTCCGCTCCACGGATCGACTGGCAACACCGATCCCGCACGTTGACGCGCGCTTGTTCCGGTTCTTCCATTTCTTCTGCTTCCTCTTGAACTTCCTGTTCCGTCCGCGCTTCGCCATCGCCATCACAATCACCATCGTCATCGTCATCATCATCATCGCCATCGACCAGACGGCCAGAGTCGCCGAGATCGGCAGGTATGTAGAGTCAAGAGAGGTTGGATGGATAGGTGTGAGACGTAGGCTGTGGGATGAATGCCACCCCGCGTACTACTTGCCCACGTACGTTTCTTCCACTCGACCATCGCGATACCGCCGCGGAGACGGCACCGAGGAGGTAGCACCGTATCCCATCACCAAACAACCTGCTTTTCTCCTCCCATGGTTTCTTCTTTTCTTCTTCGACATAGTCGTGTAGTACACTCATTTGTTGCTGTTGTTTTTTTCTTTCTTTTTTCTTTTTTTCTTTCGTTTCCCTTCGTTTCGGGTTCGAGTTCTTTCCTTTCTTGTTTGACAGAGGAGGGGGACCGAGCAGGGGAGATGGGACAGGAGGATCGGTGATCGGTGCATCGCGTGCAAATCGGAGAGTTGCTTTTTTTTCTCCCTCTTTTTCTATTTTTTTTTTTCCTTTGCTGCCTCTTCTTCCCTCTCTGTACCCTGCATATGTGAGAGGAGGTATGTAAGTCGTCGTCCTGTAACATCCGTGGATGGCGATGGGGCGTGGGGGCGGAAGAAGTGGGAATGCGAGTGCAGATAGGCGGGTGAGTCCCGCCGGACGGTTGACATGTCGGGGTGACGTGATGCCGCCGACCGCCGCCCGCCGCCCGACGGAGGAGACCATCCAGTCGCCGATGTCATGCGTGCGCGCGTGCGTCGGGCCGGCGACGAAAGGAGGGCCCAGATGCAGGCAGAATTCGGAGAGCGCGTGTTCGGCGAGATCCGGCAGCCGCAGACGCGCTGATAGACGCGGCGTAGCTAGCCAACGAGAGAATCTATGTAGGGTATCTAATCGGCCGATCGATCGATCGCCTCCGCTTCGGGGGCTGCGGAGCTTCTGGCTGCGAGGGAAGCCCACTCTATCTGCCCTTGACACAGCCACCGGCGAGATGAGCGCTAGCTGGATGCTCTGCCGCCAGTTTCCAGAATTCGTGCCGAAAGAGAATCCGGAGTGGTAAATGGAGCAGCGATGGGGACGGAGCCGTGGGTTCGTTTCGCATCGCATCGTATCGCATCGCATCCCATCCCATCGCAACCCACCCGGATCACGCGCGAGCGTGGAGTGTATTTCGGCGCGGGGATGGCGTGACATCGGCGCTCGAACTGGCGTCAGACTCGCAGCATGTACGAGTGTGTCCGTTCGAGCTTGGACGCGGCGTCCGTTCGTCCGTTCGTTCCAGCTTTCTTTCCTGTGTCCTGTGGCGGGTGGTGTGGTGGGGGAAAGGCTTCCAGAACCCCACAGCCAACCAGCCAGCCAAGCCAGCCAGCCCGCCCCGCTAGACAGCGCTGTACGTCGCCGGCCCGTCTGTCGCCGTCCTCTCCCCCAGAGCACCCCACACCACTCCACCACTGGCACCACGTTTTTCTGTCTCAGTTCCTCCCTTACTCTTTCCGTTGGCGTGGGTGGGTGGGAACGATCCCTCGTGTTTTTATTTTTTATTTTCGCCGCCGCCGCCATCGCCGTCGTCTTCGCCCTTCGGGGACGCGGGTACCTACATTGAGTACTGTGACCGATTACCTCCTCGGGAGTGCTCAAGATGCGGAAAGAGCGCATAGAGGCGGGGCACGTCGCTGCGGACGAGAAAGGACGCTCTGGCGTGGGGTGCACGAGCGGATGGACGGACGGACGGACGGAAGGCGGGGTAGTAGAGCACGCCAGGGGAGCGAGGGGGGAGGGGTTACATACGTCTGGGGCTTTCGCGTCATCGTACTTCTGCGCACATCCGTCGGTGCGGAGGTCGCGCATGCCACCCACCAGGCGCAGAGGAGCGCAGGGATGCTTGGTTAGGCAGGAAGGAAAGTGGGAAGGGCGGGGAATCGCATGATCGTTCATGTGGCAAGCTGGCTGGCTGGCTGGCTGGCTGGCTGGAAACACCGCGTCGCCGCCGATGCGGTCGTGGCTTCGATTGGTTCGACGGACGCCCGGTGTCGCCGTGTCTGCGTGCGTGCGTGTGAATGTATGGCGCGGACGAGGATCCGCGGCGACATGGATTGGCTCGCTGGCTGGTGGAGGGCGCCGGCCGAAACCCCGAAACCCCCGTTCGCTGGGCGGCCGTCTGAGGATTCGTGATCTGCGCGAGGAAGACTGGGCGGCGGACGGACGTGCAGTGCATGTATGTAGATACTCGGGCCCGCGGTGGTGGCGGCGGCGGGGTCTTGTGCGTCGGGCTGCGTGCTGTCGCTGTCGACACGGATGCCGGGGTTGTGTTGTTTTGTTTTGTTTTGTGTGTCCATCCACCATCCGGATATCCTTTTGTCCTATTTTATTTTGTTTTGTCTCGTGGACGGTCGGGCTACCAAGGCCGGCATATATATATATCCGCTTGCCTGTATACGTGCTGCGGTGATGCTGATGGTGGCGGTGGTGCGGCGAGCTGCTCGCGGAGGTGCTGTGCGTTGTGCGTTGTGCGTGGTGATTCTTGAAAAACTTATAAAGTAAAATAGTCCCGTGCGGTGTTTTCGTCAGAAGGACTGCGGAGCCGCAGTGGATGATTCCGCAGGTGGCGGTGTTCTCACGGTATGTATCTAGATCGTTATGTGGTTGCGGACTATATACGACACTAACCTCCTGCGAAAAAGGCACGGTTCGAACCGAAAGGAAAGGCGGACTATCAAGCGAGACGCCTTCAAGAAAGAAAGAAAGAAAGAGAGACAGAGAGAAAGAAAGAAAGAAAGAAAGAAAGAAAGAGAGAGAGAGAGAAAGAGGAAAGATAACGGGAAAGTCCATTGCGAAGCGGACCGACAACGAGCGACGGCTGGAGATATCTTCAACGGCCACCACACAAACCCCCCTATCTATCCACCTTTGCGTTCGCGCGGATGTGCTGTGGCATCCGGAAGCCAGTGCCGAATCGCTGTGGCCGGTCAAGCAGACAAACCGGAATTCCTCGCCCAGGCCTCGGTCCCACGGTCCGTGATGGGCCGGGTAGACTATGTAGTGATATCTAGCCGGAACTTGCAGCCGGGTCGCTCGACGGAAGGATCGCCTGTGCATCTCGGCCCACCCCGCGCACTCCTCGCCGTGTGCTCGTCGATCAATCGCTATCTGCCACCGCAGGCGAGGCGACCGCCACCCGAGAGAGAGATAGATATGTAGATAGATAGGACAGATGTGTATGTACTCAGATAGTCCGCTGCGCGCAGTCGCCATCGCTTACATAAACACGCACCGACGAACGAGAATGGCATTCCGCGAACACCCTCGCCCACACCCTCTGCGGATGAAACCGCAACTGCACATCGGAGAAGAAACGGAAAGGAGCAGCAGCAGCAGCAGCAGCAGCAGCGGTTTAACGGCAGGGGTTGGGTCCCACAGCGGTGCGGGCGTTGATGGCGAGAAGAGCCGAGCGCTGCATCCACCACCCACCACCCACCACCCACCACCCCTCCTCCTCAGCAGCAGCCCTCCCCTCCGTGCTGCACGCAGCCCGCCAGCCCAGTTGCTCGGGGGTGCACCTCGGGGTTTCTTTTCTTTTCTTTTCTTTTCTTTTTCTCCAGCCTGCGGGCAGGACGCAAGTCGGGTGGAGAGAGAGATATCTATGGATGGCGATGGCGGGATTGCGGATGGACGGGCAGGACGACGGGGCGGTTGCCATGTCCGGGTAACTGCCCGCAGGCGGATGCGCTGCTCTCCACACTCTGCACTCTCCGCACTCTCCGCAGCTCCGCATCCCCCGTCGATGTCTCGTTCCGCCGTGTACGTAGATACGTGGGTCCGGCTCGTTGGTGCCGGCCGCTCTAGAAGCTGCACGCAGGACAGCGCCGTTCATGCGCTGCTTCCCCGGAAGAGGTACATATGCACGTCCATGTATATGTAATGTATGTATACATAGTCTACATACACTCGCTCTGCGTAGGGTGTCCGGGATCGTCTGTGGGTGGTGGACGCGGGGAGCAGGCAGGGGCAGGCTGCGCTGTCACGTCCCCCGAGAGGAGCGCTGTGGCTAGATATCATCGCAGCTGCGCAGCACAGCGCTCCGGTACTTACTCTACATTCGTGCATGCATCGATACATACACACACGGTGGGCGGCGGCGGCGGCGGCGTCTGTCTCGCCATGTCTCTCTCGCTCGGCGGCGCTAGAACGGTTGCGGGTAGCGCGTAGCGATGCAGTCGCTTCCACATCGAGAACACCCGTCCAGCCAGCCAGCCAGCCAGCCAGCAAACAGCAAACAGCAGCAGGTACGCAGAGGCACGTATCGACGCCGCGTCGGAAGGGAGGAATACATGCCTGCATTGTCTCGATACTCTACATGTGTCGCCTGGCGAGATGCATCTTTTTTTTCTTTCTTTCCTTTTTTCTCTCTCTTTCCTTTTTTCTTTTCTCTCCTTCCTTTCCGCCGCCCTTCCCTACCCCGAGAGGAAAGCCATCCGGATCGGGTGGTGCGGTCCGACCTCTGGACTGCCATTGGCCGGCTGGTTGTGCTGGAGAGCTGGATGCGTGTTCGCCGTGGCCACCCTGTGCTGCCGCCACCGCCGCCTCCCCGCCGACGCCGCCATCGCCCCGCAAAACCCAGCGCCAAACGATGCAATAGCTACGACAGCGGCCAAGTGTGCGTGCGGGCGAAGACGGCACACCGCCCAAGGTCGCTTCGAGATCAAGCCGCCGAACGGGGGCAATCCCGTGCACCAGATGGACGCCCCGCAAGTGTGTGCGGCAGAGAGAACGACAGAGAGGCCCGAGTGTGGGATTTTAGCCAATTCGTTGGTTGTGCTGGCCGGCACGCACGACGCACGACTTAGAATGTATGTACGGCTTTTTCTCCACCGGGAACCGTCATCGTCCACCATCGTCACCGCCAGCCCTCGCCAACCACAGTGCACGCAGCGGAACCACGCGGATTCGTCGCTCCGCATCTACGCCAGCGAATGGCCTCTTTTTCTCCTTCTTCTCCTTCTTCCGCTCTCTCTCCTCCGCTCTAGATCCTTCTCCGCGTAGGAAATATGTATGATACCTGCACTGTGCTGGCCCAATCGTTGCTCTTCGCGGTGCGCTATGTGAGATGATATCGAGATGGCAGAGCTACAGAACAGTGTCCGCCCGCTGGCGCCCTCAGATATAAGAAGACCCGGTCCATCCCCATCCCCATCTCCATCGTGCCCTCTTCCGTCTTTGAGCTTCGAAATATTCGGCCCATCGTTCCTCCACGTTGTCGAGTCGATTGCCGTTTCGACCAGCTGTTCCATCCATCCGTCCGTCCGTCCGTCCGCGCGATTGTATGTAGCCGTCCAATAGAAGCCAATACATATACCTTACATATATATCGGATATCTATCTATATCTATACGACAATACATACCCATAAACGTTCCAATCTCCATCGCACAACTGGTACTTGCGTACCCATTCGATGCTGGCTGGCTGCCTACATACCGGTCTCCGTCCGCATCGTCGCCGTCGTTACCATCGCCGCTGCCGCCGCAGTGTTCGAGCCCCCCATCAGCATCATCGCGAACAAGGGGCCGCAAAAGCACCACGGTCACTGCTATTACTCGCCGTACTGCCCCTCCTCCCTCCCCCCCCCCCCCCAATCCCTTCGATTTCTCAGCGCCGAACGCTACTACTGGGTACTCTCTGGCATCGACGACACGTCCCGAACCGGATTGGCCTGGCAACATCATCCTCTCAAACCACTCCCCCCCCATCCCTGGTCGAGGCCGGTTTTGAACGCATACCCACTACCCACCACTGCTGCCACCACCCACCACCACCACCCACACACGACATCCTATAACTTCAGCTTACCTACGCCTGCAGCTCGGACAGCGAATCTGCTACTGCTACTTCCTACTACTACTGCTGTCGCCCCCCTCTCCCCCCCCCCCAAAAAAAAAACAAAAAAAAACTCTCCACCCCCCAAAAGATACTATAAGAGCCCTCCCCAGCGCTTCCTGCTGGTATCACCAAACAAAACACCTCACCAACGCAACCCACCACCACCACCACCACCACCACCACCACCCTCCCTCCCAGCTCTCCAATCTACCTACCACCTTGGATCCGACACTGCCTCACTGCTTCTAACCTGCCCACCTACCTATCTCAACTGCTACCCTGCCAACTTATCAAGCGATAGCCACCAACCCACAACAAACATAACTGCTGCTGCTCTTCCGGTGGTTCCTCCGTTCACAATCACCGCCACCACCACCACCGCACCGTCGATAACTGCTGCTGCCACCCTCCGCTACACCGTCGATAACTGCTGCTACTACCACCACAGCCGGAATAAATCCCGCACCGCGCGCGCCGTCGACAATCTTCAAAAGTAACCATCATCGCGTTACTACTACAGCTGCCCCTCCCCCATTGCACGTCACATCAACGAGAACACAAAACAGGTTACTGCAACCCAAACCCACCGCACACAAGTACTACGATCCACCTTCCACCCAACTCAGCAGACCTAGCTCCCCGTACGGCGGAATAAAGAAAGAAAGAGAGGCCAATATTTTTCGATTATTCTGCTTGATCTATCGATCCCCCGAATATCCAGGTCATCTTCTGCCGCCTTGCTTCACCGAAAATCGGACCTCCACAACCGAGTCGCTGGAAAGCTCCCTCGAAAGAAAAGAAGAAGAAGAAAAAAAAACAGGCGAACCTGAATCCTGTCATACCCAGTGTCAACGATCAACGTCATGGTTTCGAATAAGAGAAGACGCTCTTCCGACGGCAGCACCACTTCCTCAAAGTTCGCGGCCGTCTCGGACGAACAAGCCCCCACCTTCATCTCGTTGCCAGCGCCCCGAATACCCGCTACGACACCAACCTGCCCGATGAAACGCCGCTCGCCACTCACTCCTCCGTCGGTGACGCCTCCGTCGGTAACGGCGCCGGATCCCGCGACGATGCACAGGGAGAGATGCAGTTCTCCGAGCGCGAGGGCGACCGCGAGTGCACTACTCGCCAAAGTGGCCGTGGTCAGCTCCACGCCAAGCACGGTTCCATCGTCGCCGAGGCTGTGCGCCGCGAGCTCTCCTAGCTCGACGGGCTTGGGCTCGTCCGAAAGCACGCCAACATCCACCCCACCGGACGAGGGTGGCCAATTCCCGTTCTCGACGAAACAGCTTCCAGAAAGCCCAGATGGTTAGTTGACTCGATCGCTGTTCGCAGCTCTCAAATTGAAGATGTCGCTAATACTCTCCCGCAGGCGGCTACGTCAGCTTCCCGATGTTTGAGGCTTTCAAGGGATGCGGAGGCGAAGATGAGGCCTCTCCATAATATCACGAAACCCCCGACAGAAATACAGCCCCCCCAATCTGGCCATTTTTGCACGACCAAGCGCTATTTGCACCACATGTTGCCCGCCGCACGAACCGAAGCGTGTCGAGTGGATTTACATATTCTTCGGATCTAATCGCGGCCGATCTCTTCAGTACCATTCGCCCCGACGGTTGTTTTCTTGTCCATTTGTTCACCCTGCCGGCTTGCTGGGAGTGCCGGCCTTCAGTCGCTCCGGACGACTGAATTACCCCGGCACAACACACCTTGACGGACCGATTTCGTTTGTTTATTTCCTTTTGGGTATCGGGGGTGTACGGGTCGGTGTTCCAACTTTCATTTTTTCCATTATTTTGTTGTGGCTTCCGTGGTGTCTTGGTTTCGCTTTGCATTACTATACATTTTTGTGGCGCCGGGTCTGTGATTTATTTTTCTGGCGCGAGCTGTGGCTTTTCACTAGGGGGGTGTCCATGTACTCTGTCGTAGCGGTGGTGGTGACGATGTGGGTGGGGATCCTGTATTTGTCTTGTACTTATTATCGTGTACCGTGAGCCAGAACCGTTCCGTGAGCCATGCACACGGACGGGGACGAGAGGGCAGCGGAATGGAAACATTTGTCCACAACACCCAACCGTTCCGGTGCTCATGTGATTGTGTGCTCGAGGACCCGAGCGCTCAAGTGTCCGCGTACTCGGCGTCAAAAGTGTCCAAGTGCCCAGGCGTCCGAGCGTCCGAGCGTCCAGGCGCCACAGAGCAGTGTTCAAGTGTTCAGGGTCCCAACATACAACGCAAGCTCTGACTTATTGTTGTTGCGTCTTACTTTTCCCATCTACTCTATCTACGCGCCGTGCTACCATCCTCCATCCTCCTCCGGATTTCTTGCAACTACACACTACTATTCCAGTAAAGTACCTAGAGATATCTATCACACTTCGGTAGATTGCGCGTCTCCGGTGCACATGGCTGCATCGGCCGGAGACCTCGAGGCGGCTGAAGAGGCTGTTTGATAGATAGACAAACAGCCGACAGGGTGAAGATGGGTGGTGGTGGTGGTGGTGGTGGTGGTGATGATGGATGGGGATGGGTGGTGGTAGTGGTCATCCCCCATCTCATTGCAGTCTGCAGACGTCGAGGACGGGATGTGCGTGGGGCGCAATATAGCAATGCAGACGGACGGACGCCATTAGCTGTCTTCGCTCTGTATCTTCCATACATCATACATACCTCTCTAATGGTACGTACTTACTTACACATCGCGTTTTTGTGGGGGGGGCGTAGTGACCAGGGGGGCGGGGAATGGGGGGGATGGGAGAGGCGGATTATTACATACAGTAGTTACTGCCGGGTGTGGTTATGCGGGCCTGCTGTGATCGCCGCGGAGAAACGGCGCGACACGAGTGAGTTGAGCGAGGGTGAGAGTGCGAGCTATCTAGCTATGTACATACATAGCTGGCTGGCTGTGTGGGCAACTACATACGAGCTTTGCAAGGGAGGAGGAGGGAAGGGAAGGGCGGTGGGCGGGGGGGGGTTTGTGGTTTCGACGCTGGCAGCTGATGCCTGTGGGGATTACTGTGGTTGGCGAAGTCGCATGGCTGGATCGCGTGGGGGGGGGGGGGGGGGGGGGGGAGTCGGGGCGTGGGGTTGCGACC
>Ga0307508_10000233_pt1 | contig 67656 bp, 52 predicted proteins | sample 9_EM_MG_FD_203089 | JGI IMG/M metagenome (GOLD analysis project Ga0307508, IMG submission 203089) | Populus trichocarpa ectomycorrhiza microbial communities from riparian zone in the Pacific Northwest, United States - 9_EM | ecosystem: Host-associated > Plants > Roots > Unclassified | place... | reverse complement strand
GGGGTGCTCTTGGCCGAAGCTTCTTCCTTATCATGTAACCGTCCGAAGAGTTCCCTCCCCCGAGAGGATCTCGGAAGAGGAGAAATCATGCCGTGACAAGTGATCTACGAAGCGGGATCTGCTCCTAGCGTCTCCCGAGACAAAAAGCTACCTAGATTGACATGCCGTTCGTGTACAAAAATCTATGGATCGGCAAGCGAACTATATAATGATAAAAACGAAATTACATCGAAACGTTGGGGGGAGTAACAGGAAAGAGGTGGCTCAACACGAGGGGATGGGTTCGGTATCAGAAAAGATGGGTGGAAAGGAAAGCGGTGAAATAGACAATATCCCCCGCGGATAACGAAAGACTAACGCCAGCGATCCAGCGGGATGGAGGACTGCTATGAGAGAACCCAATTCTGACGCCTCATTCGAGAGACACGCCGCTCTCGTCCTCAAGTAGCTCTTCGAGGACAGAATTTCCTATTTTGACCTTGTTCGGATCCATGCGCCCGAAGTTGCTCTCGACCTTCCAGACCAACGAATGGAACTTATCGTAGAACTCATAGGCCTCCGAATGCTTCTCGAGCCTAAACTCGAGCAGGTCCCACCATTCCCTATCGATCCAGATCGACAGCCCAGCGCGAAACTTGACGTACTCCCACCAGCGCGGGAAGAAGCCGCTCCACTCCCAGTCCAGGATCCCCACGACGTGGCCGTCGTTGACGATTATGTTGTTGGAGTTGAGGTCGCCGTGCGTGTACGTCCACGGCAAGCATTCGGGCATCTGAGCGCGCAGCCGGATGAGCGCCTTCTGCGGAATCTGGCCCTTGAGCGTGGCAACCATCGCGCTCCAGAGCTCGTCCTGGGTCGTAAACGGGCCCTGCGCTCTCGGCTGCGGATAGTTGAACATCAGGGCGTCGACGTTGCCGTTCTCCTCGACCCTTCCGTAGTATTCCGAGGTCAGTCCTCGGAGCTCTCTGAGGTACTCGGCGGTCTCGTCGGCCATCCTCTCCTTCTCCTCCCAGCTGAGCGTCGGCCACAGCGAGTCGAGCGGCTCGCCGGGGATCTTCGTCTTGAGCGAGAAGTGCACCTGGCTCTCCTCGTCGAGCCACTCGTAGAGCCCCGTCTGCACGGGGATCTTGGTGTTCTCTCGCAAGAACTCGAGGATCGCAAACTCGTCGTTGGGGGTTTCGGCGGCAGTGATTGGTCTTTCCCGGCAGACGACCTGGGATCCCAGGCCCCAAATGCGGCGGTTGCCCGACCGATGGAGCAAACCCACCTGGCTGCGGACATCTCTGAACGTCGGGACGGTCGCGATGTGGTTTCGGTATCGCGCGGCCATCGCGTGGGAGCGGGGTATCGGGATGAAAGCTCGGGGAAGGAATGGAACTGACGGCAATACAGGCTGAAAGGAAGAAAACAAAGAAAGAACGAGCAGGTCGTAATCCGAGGGAAGCGGTATTTGGTCGGGGCGCACTCGCGACTGTACAGCTATGCACCTTGTAATGAAGGTAGCTATGCTTAGCTTGCTGGTTTGACTGCGAGGGTTAGTATTCGGTGAACTTCTAAGCGCGAGGTTCGTAAAGCGGAAAAGAGAGAAATGCAACTAGAGTAGCTGCGGGAGGAGATGACTGACGATGGCTCGCGTGGTATGTAGCACCCACAAATTACGAGTGAGAAGATGCAGGAGAAATCTCTGATGAGCTCGCGGGGGGTGTCCGGGAAAACGGTCCCTGGATTGAATCGAAGCTACCGTTTCACTCGAGAACAGCCATGGATTAGGCGGGGCCGTCGGTAGATATATAACGGAAGCACTCGAGCTAACTACCTTTTCGCATTATCAATCTGTTTGCCGTAGCATCAGTTGCAGCGAGAGTGCTGTAGGCCTGAGGTGCTCCAATCTGTTCTTTCTAGAGCAAGTTCTGCCACTTCTGAGCCTTCTTCGCCCCTTTAGCGCCGCATGGGTCACAAGCGTCTTGCCTCGAATCCGAATCGCTCCAAAGAAACCCCCTGCAACCGCCCCCTTGCGTTCCGCCTTAAGCTATCGCCTGACGTTTGCTCGCTCTCAGCCGCGCTCTCTGCCTTGGACGAGCTTGTGATACCGAGACAAACGGCCAGATGCGCTGCGCCTGGTTCTGCTTCGCATCCGAGCGGCTCACGCGCTTGCCCGAAAGCAATACCTGGCTTGCACTTCTCCTCGCCGTTCCGGAATCTTCAGAAAACAAAGCGATGGTCGCCACATCAGAGCTCTCTCATGGAGTTCCGTATCATCCGAGGTTTGGTCGCGTCTGGTGGCATTCCAGGCGGTACCGCTGCGCTTGGACGTTTGCGCGTTGAACTCAGATACGATCACAGCGGCAACAAGCCTTAGGAGTTCTCGGTCGCGCTAACCAGGACATCGGCTGGAGGCTTCATCGCAGGGGTCCCCTCGATGCCCTATTCCCCTGTGCGGGGCTTTCCAGGTGGACCGCGGAAGACGTCACGAGCGGCGGCAGTGGAAGACGCAGCAATCCCCGAGACTTGCGGTGTGAGGCACCTTTGTGCGAGTAGATGGGCGTATGCCAGAGCACGGCGCATCCTTGTATGACGTCGGCAGGTGGGTGCTGAACGAAAATTAACCGCCCTATGAAATGTTGATTGACGACGCATACTGCATTCTTCAGGGTTTGTTTCTTACATTGAACGGGATGCAAACGCCCTTCGGCGATCAGCCAGGACGTAGCCGTCAAATTCCACCGCTGACTTCCACTTACCGTCGTCTCTGCGCTTGAGCTCGAGACAGATGGATCCAAGAGGCATCACACATCATTACGTCGGCGAGGTCGGTTTTGTTTGGCCGACATCCATCCCTTTTCGATCGGGAGGATTGAGCTCTCTTGTTGCGAGACTGCGGTGACAGTTACGTCTGACTTTCGGCACATGAGATGGCACTGCTTCCGCATTTTCACATCAGACGATTCTTGAAATTATCCTCGTTGGAATCTTGCCTGCGAAATCGATCCCAAAAAGGAATGTCCCTCCAGTGTCATATCGGTAGCTGACACTGCCATCGCCGAGCACCGTCGAATGCAGAGCGACGGAAAAAAAAAGCTGTAGTTTGCTGCTGTATAATCAAGGGGGTGTGTGTGTGTGTGTAAAAAAAAACGTAGTTTTCCCACTAAACGCATATTGCTATCGTATCGAGACGTGAAGAACAAGACGCTATTTTGACCGTTTTGATACGCGCACAGCGGGAAAAATACGTTTTTTTTTTACCCTCCCCTTGACTATAGTGATAATGGTGGTACTGACGCTAATGATAATGATGACGAGATTAAAATGCGACGCGTGTGTTAATCATCAGAAGAATATGTATCCGCGCCTAAAGTCGCGATGTCGTCAGACCTCGCGCGTGGCGCCAGACTTCTTCTGGGGCTGGCGGCAATGGTGGGGGGGCGCACCATCGGGCATCCGTGAGGTATTCGCTCCGAATTCTGGCCTCAATCTCGTTGTGTTCGCGGAAAAGCAAAAAGCTTGGAGAATCATGCCCTACAGCGATGCGAGTGCGGCGGGAGGAAGGCGACGCAGCCACAAGCGCCACGATCACGCATAAAATAACCAGCCGGAGCCTATCCCAATTGGGCGTACACCAACCTACTGCGCAAGTGGCTGAGCATGTCCCGCGCGCACACGATCTTCACCGCAATCTATCTATGTATCGGGAAGCGCAATCGATAAGATAAGCGAGGAGAAGCGAGCTCGCGTATGCTTATTTTGCCACCCGTCGTCCGTCTTCCCCCTGGAGTTATAGGGGGGAATGCAAAACGTATGTGAGGCTGGAGTTACAGATGGTCGAGTGCGTCCAGGAAGCTTTGCGGGTTCCACGCCCGGGCAACCCTGCGCAGGATCGCAAGAGAAGGCATCAGAGACTTCCTACGTGCCCCGCCGACTAAAAGAGGGTGGCAGACTAAAGGAGGGAGTCGAACGAAAAAGATGGGAAGTGGCTGTCTGTTTCGGGGGTGATGTTGGTCGAGCGGGTGTTGCGACGGCATCACAAAGCCGTGAATTGGTGAATGTCCCCAGGACCTATCAAGACTGCTACGCCAGTTGGAAACAGACATTTCGCAGGGAAGTGGACAGTGATAACTCTCATGGCGGACGACTCTCCCCTTGGCCGCTGTCACCGCAAGCTCCTCCCGGTGCGGCCAACCCTGAACGGTCGCCCAATGCCAAAGGGCTTACGAGGGGCGGTGCATCTTCTCTCAGTAGTGGAAGCAGATCGGTGTGGCTACAAGCAAACAAATGCGCGCCTCTGTGTCACCGCAGCGAAGGCCAAGCGTGCACGGTCTCTCTGCTGCCCACCGCACCTCCACAGACTGCTTGCAGCTAAACGAGCGAGCTGCTGTTCGCCTCTTCGGGAAAAAGCTCTGACCAGTGCTAATGCACGCTGTACCGGAGCTTACATGGTGACCGCAGTCCTCTCACCACACGTGCCTTAGCTCGAGCCGAAAAGCTTCCGATACACAGCCCCTCCGTGCTCAACATATCATCATTGTTGGCTGGTGCAGGGTGAGATCGGATAGGAGTGGCAGGATCCAGGATGGAAGGATCTAAGGAAAGGCATTATTCCTCAAAGAAGGTTTGCGGAGCTTCTTCACATGATGCTCCTTTGCAGCTCCTAGCGGCGGTCGCTTGTTGTCTGTCAACACCTCCTCCTTCTTCGGTATCCAGTCGATCCAGCTCCAGTGGCTCCTCCGCCCTACCCCCCCGTTCGCCTGCATGCACAGTATCCACATATCTATGTGCGTGGCCTCCAATTTTGGGCTTCCTGCAACCTCCATGGGCGGTAGTTAATCATTGCGCACAAATCCTCACACTCGAGATCGCATTGAATGGAGATAAACTAATTCTCCAAGGACCGTGTTTGAAGACCGCGGCTGACGACCGTTCTTCAGGACCATCACCAAACAAACGCTCTTCAGCAAGCTTGATATATAACTTCAGACCAACCCTCCAGACCAACCTTCCAGACCAACCCTCCAGACCAACCCTCCAACCGCCATCAACATCTAGACATTCGAGCTTCCTCCTTCCTCCTCCTCCTCCTCCTCCTCCTTCTTCTTCTTCTTCTTCTTCCTTCTTCTCCTCCTCCTCCTCCTCACCGTGCTTCACCGCTTCCTCCGAGTCTTCCTCGACTTTCCACCGCAAATCAATCCACAATAACCAGATGAGGGCCACCTGTCCCAATTGTGGATACGAGGTCTCGTCCCAAGTCCCCGTATGCCAGAAATGCGGGAACTACTGTGGACGGAAAATGGCTTCCGCGATCCGCTCTGCCAGTAAGGTTTGTGTTGTCTCCCTTCGTTTTGTTTATCCGCATATTTTCTGACTTTTTGCTTCTGTTTAGATCTCGCACATGGTTTCATCCCGTCTGTCGAGCAGTCGGGCTTAGGCCAGCCCCTTCGGCACAGAATCTCCAACTGTGCAGCAAACGGCATTCCCTATACGGCTTTCCCTAGCCGCCGTTGCCTGCGGTGGTGGCTTCCTCCTTGTATCGCTTACCTTTAGATTTCTATTGTTTCCTTTCCCTTACTTGCTGTATCAGTACTGTTCCTGTTTTCCTGTCTTGTGTGTTCTGCTTCTGTCTGGCGGGCCCATTCTACGCGTGCACCTCTCTTTTTGTCCCTTCCATTTTCTCTATGTCCCTCTACGCCTTTCTTGTCTACTTGGATAGAACTTGCCCTTTGCTTTGTCTAGATTGTACTATGTATGAGTTGACGATTTGCGATATCTGTACTTGTACTGTCTGTTTTTGTATGTGTATCCTGTACCAGTATCATTGACGGGCTATATGGTGGTGGTGATAGATTTCTATGCTTTTGGGATGTATTGTATTGTATTGTATTGTATTGTGTAGAGAGTATGTACTTAGGTCCTGGGTTCGAAGGCCGAGACGCCAGCCTGGCGCTAGTGGAAACCGGGCATAATTTTCTTCTTCTCAGGAAGTATTTCAGGGCCGTTCATTCATCACTAATACTGACAACGGTTCTCAGCAGTGAGGGGATAGTGAAAGGACTGATTCAGGCTGGTATCTAAATAAGTACTTATATAGAGTAACGAGGAAGAAATTCTAGCCCTTAGCGTCGTTTTAGTGTGCTCTTAGCGTCTCAGCATTCGAATACCCTACCGTATTCTAGCTGCTATTTTACAAGTCAAATGTTTCCCCAGCGGCATCCTCCCTCGTGAGCCCTCTGATTCCATCCGAACGGTGCGCCAAAAGCGAGAACTGCGTGGTTCAATGCCTGTTTTATGCGCTTGACTCCAATCGCTACAATACCTAGTTTATCCTGCTTATCGGATCTACGATTCATTAGCTCCAGATCGCATGACGGAACAGAATATCTAAGCTGCTTATCTGGGGACATAACACAGCCGCAGACAGAACTGGTGCCAGCCCCCAGTCGTCAACCACAACTCTACTCGAAAGCTCGGTGCCAGCGGAGATGGCAAGCCACAATCACCACACGCATCCCACAAGCGGGGAAACTAGGTAGCTGTCTTGTGTTGGAGATACATATGTGCCAAAATGCCGGGAGAGAATGGTAGAGGGTAGCGCTGTTCGGCCATTCTCTTTTCTCAAGTCCCCTTTGCCCCTATTTTTCGGTGTCGAAGGGAGGGTAAATAAGATGTATATGCGGCGCCGGTGGCTAGATCCCCAGCAATCAAGCAGCAGTTCGCACTCGCATAAACACCCGGATTGTTGTCTAGAGGTTCATGCCACTGGGGTCCGACGTTGCGGCCTTGGGACGGTCCAGCCTGGGTGGAGAGATCTTCTTGGGATAGGTGCTGTAATCCCTCGACAGCTAGAGAGGATGGATGCATGTCGAATGTGTCGAATACCAAGACGCTAGCTGTATTAGTATGGGTTTTCTTTTTCTTTTTCCTTTCCTTTTTGCTTTTTTTTCAGGAACATTGGTGAGGTGAGCTCTTGTACAGCTTCCGAGAACTGCCCAGCAGCGCGAAAATGTCAACTTCCACTTCCAGAAAGATTCCAAGCAGTGAACGAACGGTTATTACCAGCGAGCAACAAGCCAGCAGCGGAGCGGTTATGCAGGCAGTAACAACCAGCGGCGATGAGGTTGTACGATCAGCAACTACCAGCAGGGAGACTGATGCTACTAAGCTATCCCCAACGAACAGGATCAATTACCCTTCGGCGGAAATATTCCAGAATCTGTTTGGTTCCAATGTAGTCTCAAGATGCAAATAGAAGGGCATGTGCCGGGAAAGAGCGATGCTGCGGTGGTCGCAGAATGAAAAAGTCGACATTCGTGCATCGGGGCTAAGGAAGACGGCCAGCAGGAGATTTTTACAAATCACGGCGATTACTCAAAGAAGATAAGAAAGTATTGATATGGCGTTGTGATATCCTGCAGCGAGTTGGGTTTCGTCGGTCGATACGCGATGTGAGAGATTTGGCAGAAAAGATTCTTCGGAAACGGGATCCGGCAGATACTGTCAATCCTCAATGGATAGACAGATGTCTCTACAAACACCATCCCGAGGTGAAGCTAGATGGTGTCAACAGCTGGACCGACTTCAGGCAAGACATGGTACAGTAACAACTTTACTGCATTGGAGTCGTTCTTTGAAATGGTAAGTATTTTGACTGATTGACTGATAGCTATTGCCCTAACTAATGAAATCTATTATGTACAACGATAAATTTGGGTCATTGCTACACCAAAACTGGTGGCTTTCATATGTGTACCTACCTTGTAGTTACTTGGAAGCACACCCCAGGGCTCCGCTCGCAGAGGGCACCCTTACAGAGGTCCAGTACATAGCAGAAAAACATACACGGGTGCAATGATTTATAATTGGATATGTACTTGAGCCCTTGCCGGAATCATTTGGGTATCTAAGGATTTGGCATTGGCAACGATCGCCAATGTCAAGAGGTGCTACATAGTATTACTAGGTTAGCCTCATAGTTACTGCTTAGCGTCTCGGTATTCGACATACCGTCACATTCACATGCATCCATCCTCTCTATCTACGGACGAGCTTGCTACCGATGAAGCGCTGTCTCATCGCAAAGCCCCACCGGCCGCCACGAGGCTCCCCTTTTCCCCAGCAGCTCCATCCCGCGCCGCACTTCGCACCTCGGCGCCCGCGACCCCGCACATCGTGGCACATGGAAGGTATTGACGTGCATGACCGCCGTGCTTACTGTTCTATGCACTTGCTATATACGCCCTGCCCCAGCCACCAGGACCAGCCACACTTCGGTCCCATACTTGCGGGTCGCAGTACGTGGCTCTGGACGGTGGTTCGGGTCTACTTACACACGGTATGAGTACTATATCTACATAGCTACATCTACCGACATTCGGACGTCTTACCAGCGGTACCGGCCATATTGCCGGGCGTCAAGCCTTCGCTTAGAGAACCCTGCACCGCCGGCGCGGATTCTGGGATAGGATCGACACAAACATCATGAATATCTATCTACATATTTCACGGACATGTCGACATCCGAACGAGCGGTCAATCTCACTCACACAATTCCATGGTCACGCCTCGCACTCCGCTCGTCAACCATATGCACCTTAAAACCTTAAAACAACCGCCACGATCCGCGGAGAGAGCCGGCTAGATGGTGGTGTACGCAACTTACTACTTTGTTTCGCAGGTGCGAGAAGATGGGGGGGCATTGGCTCGCTGTGCATGCCTGTGTACCGCTAGCTAATCTATCAGCCCCCCCAACCCAACCCAATCGCCGGCCGACAGCACATCCTCCACGGACAGATGTCGCGGCAGGAGCAACGGTCCGAAGTCTGCTTGGGTGTAGATGGAGATATTTCCTCACCCGATCTCGCCTCAGCTCGGACCATCATAGCCACTCGGTGCACGCCGGTATCGCCTGCCTAACCTCCCCATCAAAAGCCGGCTCGGTTGAATACACACGGTAATTACCACCCGGCGAGCGAGTGCCATAGCACAGCTTGGTGTCATCAACCTAGCAGCCAGCTTGCACCACCCCTCATGCTTTGGGATCTGTGTGACTTTGCGCACGCCGGCGCAATGCGGCCGGCTGGCGGAAAGGTACGGATGGCAGCTCCAGGGCAACAGACGGATGTCGAACTATGAGTGCTCAGCGGTGGTTAACACAACTTGGCCCACATGCCGCGCTACCTACAGCACCCAATGGACGGCACTGGAAGCCGGAGGACTACTCCAGCGATGGAACAGTAGGTGCATACAGAAGTCGCGCATTACGCAGACTAGCTGACCTCCAGTGTCGTCGCGCAGAACCCCCACAGAAACCGTAAAAGTCTATATATTCTAGGTTACTATCTCTGCCTCTGTGTATTCTGTACTTAAAAATCTTCAATCGTCCATCCGCACGCTTGGAGCTTAGCTACACCCTGCTGGCGTGGCCAGATATCTAATCATGGCGAGTTTCAGCCGACTAGCTCACCAGCCACAGACAGTTGCATTAAGCGCCCAGCTGCCAAGAAAAGAAGAAAAGGCAAACGGCAAACGTCTAACATGCCAGAGTTTTTGACCTAAAATGCCATAGTTTTGGGAAAAAAGGTCTAAAATGCATGGCTTTCCTCGGTGGGTGGTTGGCAGCGGCTTGTCGACGACACCGCAATTCAACTCAATCACAATAGTAAAATAAACAGCAGCAGACTGGGAGTGAACCAATCCATTTGAAACTATCCTCAATTCTACTGGGTATACAGTTGGAGGCTGACAGACTTCACCGCAATGTGACCCACATTACCACGCTGGGTGCGGCGCTGGGCGGCATTGTCTGGAACATCTTCCAGCTCGCCAGCCATTTCCACACCCACTCTTCAACTTTTCGCTCTTTCTTACCCCAGCAGTGAATTTACCACCTATCGCCCAGTTTGCGATGGCATTTTAAAATGCAGAAAGGAATCAAACACTAATCCTGCTGAATCATCGCTGCTAACCAGGTGTTGAGATCGTGATGAGGCGGGGTGAAGTGGAGATGATTGCAGTATCGCCACTGCCGCTACGAGTAACCTCCCACTGGAAAAAAAAAACTATGGAATATTAGGCCCTGTTCGGCTCGCACCGTATTTCTATAGCGACGGTTAGTTTGGAAATACGGTACACTACTCTGGATATATTGGCGCCCAGACACCTCAACTCCACGACAACACCTTTTTCCAACCTCTCTACGCCACATAATATACTACTGTAACTACTTCCAGCCAAGGGTGGTACATAAGGGGGCACACATGGCACCATCAGGTGACCCAATTATATGAATACAGAGACACGGCAACACGGCGACACGACAGAGCTACACCACCATCTCTGCTCGACTACTTTCATGGGTCTGTATCTCTTGCCGGTCAGCTCCTTCTCCTCATCCCAGAAGAGTAGGCTGGCTGGCGTCTGGCTGCTTGGCAATTACAGTATAAAACTCTACCATCGCGTCGAGAACTTTGTTAAAGGCGCGGCTGATCGTGTCGCCGCTTTATTGAAATCGTTCTTGTACCATACGGTTGGACGCGTTCTCGCCGACGATTTTGAGAAATATCGCAAGCGGCTCTTCCACTGACATATACCAGCCTCGGTTGGAGGTAGTTGTGATCGATACACCAGTCTCGAAGAGCGAGAAATGTGGCAAGAGGCATGCGAGAGACATCGAGAAAACGTTGATGATTTTTGGAGGACAGAAGTTCTTCCACAATGCGGGGGCCAGTCAATACAGAGGTATTTTTCTGGGGTGAGAAGGCTGGGACCGGACATTCAGGGATCACCAGCAAGCCTATCATATTTTTTTTGTGGCGGCTCTGAAATACGAAAAAGTGAAATGTGGCTCAGTTCCACCTTGTCGTATTTTCTTCAAGTGGTTATTATGCCGAACGCTCAGCGTATTTCGAAACTGACGTCAGCTCAATTTTTTGTGATAGATACGGTGCGAGCCGAACAGGGCCTTATTAGACGTTTACCGAGAGAAAAAAAGGCTCGTCGGAACATACCGAAGGCGCATATCGATAAGCCACAATGCCAAGAGAACACTAACTATGGCCGGGCACGGCGGGGCAGACACGGCGCCCCACGTCTTCTGTGGACATGTCTGTCCAGAAGGAAAGGAAAGCCATGTCGGTGGTGTGAAGGCCTAGACTTGTCGTTTTGGACGACGAGTGGCAAGGAGGACGCTATGTAACAATCGCTCAGCCGTGTTCGCATGGGTAGAGAGGTAGAATTACGAAATGCCTGAGGGCCCTGGAATGGAAGCATGGTACAGAGAAGGTATAGGCGGTGGCAAGGCACTGATCTGTGATGACGGTTGAGGCTGAAGAACACTGCATTTCCTACCAGCGAAGCATGAAGGATCTGTGACGTGGAGCAGAAGACCAGCAACGGCGAGTCAAAGCACATGTGCGATACGTGTACGTAGCACGATTCTTCGTATATAGCTTAGGTGCACTCACTCTTCCACCCAGCCTATGGCTTTACCACCGACTAGGACCCTCTGGAGGGTAGGTACTCACTAGCTTTTCAGAAACTTCGCATGGTAAGCCACATGATCCTCACCAAAGGTGGAGATGAAGAAGTAGCTGTGATCGTAGTCCTATACGGTGCATTAGCCTCTCCGTCGTATCCATATTTGCATGAGAGGGCAACTCGCCGGCTGATACCGAACCTCGACCTCTGCACCAGCCTCTTGGGCCGCCTTCTCGAAGTTCTCCGGCAGTAATTGTCCCTGCTTGTAGAAGTTGTCTCCAGTGCCGACGTCGATCAGCGCCTTGAAGCCCTTGCCCTTCCAGCCCTTAACGAGCTCTGTCGCATCGTACGCCTTCCACGCCTCCTTGTCCTCACCCAGGTATCCGTGAAACGCCTTCTGTCCCCACGGGCAGTTGATGGGGTTCGAAATGGGCGCGAACGCGGAGACACTCTTGTACATCCCCGGGTTCTTGAGGAACAGCGTTAGGGCGCCGTGGCCACCCATAGAGTGTCCGGTGATCGACACGCGAGAGGCATCCAGTTGGTCCTTGAACGCGGGAAAGAGCGTGGAGGGAAGCTCGGAGGTGATGTACGAGTACATCTTGTAGTTCTTGTCCCAGGGGGCGTTGGTGGAATCCACGTAGAAACCGGCGCCGGTACCAAAGTCCCAGCTGTCGTCTTCACCGACGATGGAGGCACCGCGCGGGGAGGTGTCCGGGTAGACGATGGCCAGTCCGTGCTGCGCGGCATGGCACTGAAGGAAGCCCTTTTCGGAGCAGTTGTCACCCGTGCAAGTGAGACCGGAAAGGTAGATCACGACCGGGACTTTGGTGTAACCGGATTGAGGTGGAAGGTAGAGATTAAGGGCCATAGGGGTGCCGGTGGATTTGCCTAGACATGTCAGGTGATTCGGGGGCATGGGCTCAAAAGACGCACTGTCGTGTTGGAGTTTCAACAGCTTACCGCCGAAGCTGGCGATTGTGGCTTTGGTTTCAAAGGTCATTTTTGTGAGTGAGTGGTGGTGTGTGTTTGGAACAGTAGGAAAGGCCACTCGTGAGGGGTGGTGGCGAGAAATAATTTAGAAGTAGGACGAAGAAGCCGGCCGGGATAGAGACGAATGGGCTTCGTATACTAGCCTGAAGCTCATCCATTGGGATTCGGGACGGCCGGATGTACATTACATACATCTTTAGTGGGACTTCGTGCATGACGTTTGTCTGGGCGTTTTTTGACGGGGAAATATCGGACATGCCAATGTTGGCTTCCGTCCCCGTGTTTCCTCAGCATCTTGCATGAGATTACATTCGAATGGAATCTTCGCCAAAATCCGCAGATGTGTAGTTATCACTAAAGGAATCTGGCTTCTTCCCGTGCCCGTTTTCGCCTCTGTCTTCCCTCACGCACTACTTCCCCGTCCTGTTCTTCCTCTGCTGATCGCCGTATTTCAGCCTGCTTTGCAGCCGCCTCCTTCTGCAGTTTCTGTGCTTGCCAGAGTACATCGTCCGCTTCGATCTCCTTGATTACTGCAGATGCACAGTCAACATCCTCCCCGTAGTCCGTGAATGGCTCGGTGGGACCATACCTTCTTCCCAGGCTTTTTCCTCCGCCTCTTCACCTGTTCCGAGCATGCGCTCCACTTCAACATCCTCGCCTCTGCCCAGCCGTTCAAGAATCTCCCTCAAGACTGCGATCCTTCCGTCCGCTTTCCGCACAAACTCGGCATGCTCTTGCTTCAGGGTCAATTGCTGGATCGCCTGCGAGCCGATCATGAGAAAAATCCACTGCACCCTCGTCAGCGAGGCCGCCAATACTTGTAGTCTGTAGACGGTACACACGATAAAGAAAGTGGCCGGGTTCCACGGCTTCGAGGCTTTCGTTTTCCCATCTCCGTCCTTCACGACGCCACCATTTGCGTTCTTATTGTAGTTTGGACGGTAGGTGGATGGCTGCAAGAATAGTGGCAGGAACGGGATTTGACGAGGTTCTGAGTAGTGAGCGGGAATTGCGTGGAAGCGAGCGGCGGGAAAATGTGCAGGCACGCGTAGAAGCGGTCGTAATCGCGGCATTGTTGAAGACATTGCTCGGATCAATGCCAGTGCGGGGAGGTGGAAAGGGCGCACGCGGCTCCGCGGAAATTGTTTGGCAAGCCTGCAGGGAATCGTTGCCGTGGAGATGACCGAGGGTTTTGGCCGTGTACCTGAAGCTTCATCGAGACAATAACAACTTGCGGCTGGAACGCAGGCACCAACCAGCCACCCACCCCGACAAATAGCCACCACCGACCCCTTCCCTTCCTTTCGCGCTTTTCTATCCTCCACTCCTTTCCTTGTCACGACGTCTCTTCGGAGCCAAAACAAAAGCTAGCCAATTGCATCATGATGGTAAGAACAAATCTCGTTCATACGGCTTCCCCTATCATCTCGCTCTATGTTCGAACTAACAGCGATGCCGTTCAGTCATTACAGTCAACCCACACGCGTACCTCGAAACCTTCGCCCCTCTCTTCCTACCTTTCCCCCGCCGCACACCCCTCAGGCGCACCTCGATCGCTCCGTCGTAGCGCGAGCGGAGCTCTCAACCAACTCTCCACCGTTCAAATCAGCCAGCTCAAAGAATCCTTCACGCTGTTGGATAAAGATGGCGACGGTGTGATCTCGCCGGAAGATCTTGGAGCTATGCTCGCGTCCCTCGGACTGGACGCGTCTCCGGCTGCCGTGTCACAACATCTCTCCGCTGCACCCTCGCCGTTCAACCTCGCCTCCTACCTTACTCATCTATCGCAGCATCTCAGTCTTCTTTCGCCTGTGGGAGACCTGATGGCTGCGTTCGAGGCGTTTGATGAGAATGACGATGGGATAGTGGACGTCGAGGAACTGAAAAGCGCGTTAACTGGGATGGGCGAGAGAATGAGCTCTGAGGATGTGGACCGCGCACTCAAAGGGTTTACGAGGAGGAAGGGTCTGAAGCGCGGAGGTGGAAGCGGTGACGTGTTTAGATATCGTGAGTTTGTGGATCTGCTTGCAGGCAAGTCGGCCGATGACGAGGACGACGGGGAGAAATAGGATTCTTCCCGATCCGGAAACAAGGCCGACTTGGAACAGATGAAGAGCAGGGTGGAGGCGGTAATGAAGATGGATTGATGAGATACACGAAGCGGAGTGATTACTGATGGTTTCGGACGTTTTTTTTACTTCAGTTTGTCGGCGCTGGGGTTCTGGCGATGAATGGGTTACGGATAGGCGTGGAGATCGTGCTACTTTATCTTACTTTTGTGTTTCTGTCTATGTACTTTCTTTGCACTTACTCTTCCTCCTGTCGATGATGAATGATGCCTGTAACTTTGTATGTACAATAGCTACTTAGCACCTGGATGTACTTCCGCCGCGCGATTTAATCGAGTCTATGGCCTTTTCAAAAGAGAATATACCCTATGGTAACCGGGAAATCCCATCATCTGACATTGTCACGTGCGCGTAGAGGGGTGTGGGAATTGCTGACTATCTATCTACGGTTTGATTCTTTACAACACCCACCACATCACCCTTACATACTCCGCGCAGTGACCCCACAAAACCCCACCACACATCATGGCTCGACGAATAGTACGCACAATAATCAAAGTTACGTTTCTTTCCTGCGTTCTCGCGGGACTCATGTTTGCCCTAGAGTCTCGTTTCCGCATGTTGCCGCAAAAGGTGCATACAGGGGTGCACTATCTTCTTCCCGAACATCATGACGGCGCCATCGTTACCGATATCGATTACCTCCAATGTTCGGTGTGGTCTGATTGCGAGCTGAGTGCCGAGGAGGGATGGACCAAGATTCCGAAGGACGTTTACCTCGGCGGTGCGTGGCTGAAGAAGGGCTATCTTCACTTCAAGCGCAAGAAGGAAACCGAGTTCACACCCGCGGCTGGAGAGAAGGTCGTATTGGACGTGCGGCTGAGTCGGAATCAGCCGTTACCTTCGGAGGGTGCGGGCGATAAGGAGACTGCTTGGGAGGCAAGACCAGGGGGTTTGTGGATCAAGCGACAGGTGAAGCTGAGCGACGCCGCTATCACCGCCGTGGAGGTGTTGTTTGGTCCTGACGCGGCGGAGGTGCGGGAAGGCTGGCAGTTGAAGGAGGGCTCAATGAGCGTTGGCGAAACGCCGAGGTTGACTGTAAGGAGGGGACAAAAGGTGGAGGTCAAGAAGCCGCAGGTCATGATGCCGAAGAACCACAAGCTCAAGATCATCCAAGTTTCCGGTAATTCTCTTTCCATTGCTGGTGGGTGACAGCGGACTGATGGGACAGACCTTCATTTTTCGACTGGTGTAGGCAAGTGTCGCGATGCAGCCCCACCGGAGACTGCAAAGGACTGTGAAGCCGACCCCCGAACTCTCGACTTCCTCCGCAAGATCCTTGATGACGAGAAGCCCGACGTCGCGGTGCTCACTGGTGACCAGATCAACGGCGACACAGCCCCGGATGTCCAAACTGCGCTCTACAAATTTGCCGAACCTTTTATCTCGCGGAAGATCCCCTTCGCCACCATCCTCGGAAACCACGACGACGAGTCGTCCATGTCGCGCGAGCAGATCATGAAGATGACCGCTGCACTCCCCTACTCGTTGTCCGAAGTCGGCCCGGAAATGGGTCCTCTGGTTAAAGACCGGCAGGGCCGTCTCGTGCGTGAAGGTGGTGCAGGCAACTATCGAGTCGAAGTCGTCGCCCACAACCGTGCTGAGCACCAAGCGCTTACCCTGTGGTTCCTCGATACCCATTCCTACAGTCCTGATCCAAACATCGAAGGTTACGATTGGATCAAAGACTACCAGATTGATTGGTTTAAGAAAACAGCCGAGAGCCTGAAGGAATCGCATAACAAGTACACGTATATCCATATGAATATGGCGTTCATCCACATTCCGCTACCGGAATACCGTTTGGCCAGTATTCCGATGGTCGGTGAACGTCGCGAGAACCCTACAGCTCCCAGGCGCAATTCTGGCTTCCAGGATGCGATGGTTGCTGCGGGAGTCACCGTCGTGTCTGCTGGCCACGATCATGCGAACGATTACTGTCTCCTGGACAAGATGTGGCTCTGCTACGCAGGAGGGAGTGGGTTCGGTGGGTACGGTGGATACAACAATTACATCCGTCGCGTCAGGTTATTTGAAATCGATGCACCTGCAGACAGGATCAAGACATGGAAGAGGGTAGAGTGGGATGACAAGGGCAAAGTGGATCTTCAGACCATTGTCGAGGGTGGAAAGGTTGTGGTGCCACCACCGAAGGCGTAATTGCGAAGCTTGCTTTCTTTCTTCATTGGGATATTGGATATTTGGTGTTAAAGGCGTTCAGGTGGTGGCTTCTATTATGACTTTTGTTCTGAGTATTTTTCTCACAAACGCGATTGATTCTCAACTGTTGTACTTAATCGGCCAACAGAGTGACATCCCGTGAAATCACGTGCTCAGATCAGCTCCCGAAACGCCGACTGGTCGCCACCCACGCTCAACACAACCACAACCACGGCGAAATGTCAGAACAAACCCCGCCTGCCGTATCCACTGCCTCAGAATCACTACCCCCGCAAAATGAACAACCGCAAGATGAGCAACAAGAAACTGACGACAACCCTCACACCGTCCCACTCCCTGAAGGTGCACGTGCCACGGCCCTGCGCGTCGCCTACAAACGCGCTCTCAGCAAGAGCATGTCGCCTATAACCCTTGCGAACTTCAGCAGCTGTTTTCCGAAGCTCGCCAGCGCGAACCCTCGAAAACTCGAAATGCTACACACGGCGATGACCAAACACATGGTTACTCGCGGGCCGTCGGAGTTGAATCTAATCTTCCACCGGCGCAAGGTGGTGCAGAACCTGAACGCACTCGATGAGCTGTTGGCCGAGGCGACGGAGAGAAGGAGGGCTGCACCTGAGGGTGTCGTCCCCGTGGCGCCATCGCTGTTGCCGCCGAGGGATGTGGTCGAGGCGCATCTGAGGCCCGTGCTGAAGATGGCGGTGGAGAGGGAGGAGGAGAAGTTGGCCGAGACTAGGAGGAGGAATGATATTATGATGAGGGAAATTGAGGAGCAGAGGAGAATAATGAAGGAGTTCACGGCGCAGCTGGAGGAGAGTCGGGCCGCATTTGGACAGGCTGTTGAGGAGGTTGTTGCTGCGGCTAGGGCAATAGAGGAGGAGGAGATGGCGTAGGATTTACGGCTTCACATCTATGTGGTGTTTTCCCCGGGGATTTCGTATACTCTGTGTTGTGTGTTGATTCAATTGCATGATGCTATTAATGAATATTGACAATGTTATGTCCTCTTGTCTTGTTCCCTCGTCTTGGGTTATGGGAGGACTGGAATCCAAGCGGTTTTTTTTTTGTTTATCGCATTTAGCCTATGTAGACTATGGCGGCGGATGTAAAATTTTCCCCCGCTGTCCGCGCAAAGGCGGCACGTTGCAAGCTCCCTTTTGCCCTCCACCAAGCGTTCATGGTACATGACGCTTCGAACCTATCACTCGTTTCTTTCGTTCCAGATCCGAATATGAATTAGCATAAAAAAACACACAAAAAAAAGTCTCGCGAATTAATTCAATGTAGTTCATAAAGTCATTCTTAGAACTTACTACTGTATAGTCGAGGGGAGGGTAAAAATTGTGGTAGTGCTATCATATCTTGGACAAAATTGAAGATAGCGATACGGTATCATACGATGAAAATACGTGTTTTTCGTGTCCCGATACGATAGTAATATGCGTTTAGCGGGAAATAACGTTTTTTTACCTTCTACTTGTACTTAATTTCTGTCGAGGGTTCAAGCCCTGTGTGGTCTTGGCGCTCCGCACATATCTTACCAAAGTCACACTAGCGATCACACAAATCGCAGCTAAGCCCAGTCGCCGCAAGTTAGACGGATTTAGAGATACGACGATCGACGACGACGACGGAACGAACTTCCCTACCTTGAACGCCAGCCGACACGCCGTTTCGAACAACAAGTTACAGAAATCATGGTACGCCATTGTGGCATTAGTTCGGAGGGCAACGGATTCCAAGGGTGAAGGCGATGATGAGGGGTGGCGGCTGATTTGGATGCGACAATATAGGCCCCCGCCGCAGCTCAAGGAGGAAAGAAGCAGAAGAAGAAGTGGTCCAAGGGGAAGGGTACGGAACCACCTCCACCGCGCGCCGGCGGTGCCACGAATTAGGAGGCTGATTTGGATTTCGCTCGACTGCAGTCAAGGACAAGGCCCAGCATGCAGTGATCATGGACAAGCAGGTCCAGGAGCGTCTCAACAAGGACGTCCTTACCTACCGTCTCATCACCACTGCCGTTCTCGTCGACAGACTCAAGATCAACGGTTCGCTCGCACGCAAGGCTCTCGCGGATCTCGAGGAGAAGGGTGTGATCAAGAAGATTGTTGGTCATTCTAAGCTCTCCATCTACAGTACGTTTTTACCGCTCCGAATACAATCGCCGCCACCGTGAAGGGTGATTGCTGACGGATATGTGTGCCTTCAGCGAGAGCCGTCGCCGCTGCAGAATAGAAGAAAAAGATGAGCTTTAGTTCGTGTTTCGCTCTATTTTCTGCGAAGGCGAGAATATAAAATGGTTTTTCTCGTCGTACCTTTGCTTTGAGGGTTGAGGGTCTTCTTTGTGCATACTGGGAAGGCGAATCAAACAAAATAACAAATTCACGTTCTGGGTTCCCTATCTGTCGATCTGTATCTGTTCTGCGGTGGTCTGTTGTCCATCTACCGCACTCACCTTTCTCACATAAGGTATATGGTGCCTACGATAGCGGCATGATTGTCATTCTTGGTATGATGCATGGGTCTAGATTTCTCACTCTTTCTGAGCGCTTCCTTGATCACACTACCTGTTTTGTTGGGTGGGTGCGGATATTTGAGACAGACTCAATACCCGCTTGAGTCCGTGAGGCAAAGAAACCGAATAACCCTTACAAAGTAACAAAGCGACAGACATACAGCCAGACGCGTACATATCTCACATTTCCGACCACGCCTACCTACTCCCGCCAGCGGGCGCCTTGCCAGCCTTGCCGCCTCTCTTCCCCTTCCCTTGCTTCCCACAGAGTTCTCTCACCGGCATGCCCTCCAAACTTTCATGCATCACCTTCCCGACATAAAAGTACTTATCGTGGAACCTAAAGAAATTGTCCCAGTGATCAATCTGCTTCTCGACCTTCTTCCACGCCTCCCGGCGTCTCTTCTCGCGCCGATTGTTCAACCACCTGATCCGGCCCTGCGTTTCCATCTTCCCCTCCTCGGTCAGCGTCCGGATCTCCTCAGCCTCGGCGTCGTCCTCCATGCGCGACGTGCCAGTGATGTACATCTCCTCGAGCCCGCGGAGGTCGTGCGTTAAATCCGTGTCGAAGCAGCCGGACACGAACGCGCGAGCGGCATCCCGTCCAGCGAAGAAGTGATAGCCCCCGCCGGGGCCGTACATTCCCGGGTTCGCCGAGACATCGAAGACTGAGCCATTGACTGCGACGTAGAGCGGCAGGGTCGGGTCCACGCCCGTGTATGCGGACAGCTCGAGCTCGGTCAGATTCACTGTCGGTTGCTGTGATTCAGTTAGGCGTGCCACAAGAAGAGCGCCGAGCGTGTGCAAGGGGGGGGGTACAAAGATGGATTTGAGGGTGCGCCAGCGGCTGATACGAGGACGGTAGCCCCAGGTTAGAGAAGAGCCGTCAGTTATCAGCCAGCTGAATACGCAGCTGAGAAGTAGGAGGCCCGAGAGGACACGGAGCAGGTCGATAAAGCTGATGATCCGTGGGAGCGGCTCATCCTCGTCAGCCTTCTTCCCGGAGAACCCTTCGGCCACTGCGTCGGCGGAGGGAAGAGGCGGCTTGCGGTGGCGCGGGATGCCGTCCGACATGTTCGGTTTGGTTGTGTTGACGGTGATGTTAATGAGGTGCAGAGCGTGGAGTGTGAGAGGGACACCGTTGCGTGTTTCCTATCTGGTTGTGCGCTGGTGATATCTACATACATACAGATTTCGCGGCCCGTCATGCGGTATCTAGCTCTGACCCCCCTGGGCTTGTCGTCCCACCAATCCGGGATCTGGGAAGGTGGGCCGGGGTCGCACAGCCCTTGCCTGCTACATACGCGGAGATACGGTACATAGGGCTTGAGTTCATCACCTTGCCTTCGTGGTGCTGTGGGTGTGAGAGCGATTGCGGCTTCATGAAAAGTATATCCAATCAAACAAAAAAAAACGCCGAAGACGCCGCCTAAACGAGAGCAATCGAACTTGTGCAATTACCGCCCGCCTTTCGTGACTTTCCCCGCAATCTCCTCCAGCCTCTGCGCCTCCTCAGAATCCTTCCTATCGCTATGATGATAGCCCCCGTCAACGACCTCACCCCGCGAATTCAACCTCAACCCAGGGATGAGCTCCAAATGTTTCCTTGTCATAACCTCAAGATACTTCCTTCTCTCGGCCTCAGGACCTAGAATCACCTCCGGCTCATGCTGCGTCCCCTGTTGCACCTCTTCCCATTTTGGCGTGACATCCGCAACAAGAGTCTTGATCCCGCTGAACTGCGACGCCACAAACGTTGCCGCGTCTTTTGTGCCCTGCGCACCGACGATTAAGGAGAATGGCGTTGGCTCGCCAGTGTACGAGGGGATTGTAGATGCGACGAGAGTGCACAGCTGGGCGATGAGCCGCTCGTTCTCAGCTTTTTCAGCCTGCAACTTGAGGTTGAAGGCGTACGAGGCCAAATTACTCTGGCGGAGTTGGCGGAGTTGGAGGCGCTCACGCGGAACTGGGTGAGGGTCGACTTCGGAGGGTGCATCCGCGTCCATGTCGATGTCCATTGCGGTGGGTTCGGAGACCTTTGCTTGGGCGTTTCCTTCTGTGTTCTCAAGCGACGGTTGCATGGTGAAGTCGATTCCCTTTTCCTCATCAGCCCCCCCATCTGGTCCCCACGAACACACAACCCCACCTTATGATGCGCCAACTGCACCCACGGCACCAGTTTCGGATCCACGACCATGATGTTCCTCATGGCATAGATCTCCCACTTATCGAACGCCTTATCCACAGCATCCGTCCAGAGAGTTTCCAGTTGATGCAGTCCATTCTGGAGCTCCCCCATCTCCTCCTCCGTGAGCATAAGCTTCCCGTTATCGTCCACATCGCGGATCATGCCGGGCGCCGTCTTGAAGCCTAGACTTTCGGGCTTCATCTTGAAAAGGGCGTTTTCGACGGAAATAACAGCGCCGAAGACGAGTTCGTTGACGCTGTTGATGACATCGTCGACGAGCGTGAGAGGCGTGTAGCCGAAGTGCTCACTCAATAAAGCGTTGGAAGGCGCGGTAGGAGGAAAAGCCATTGAGTATATGTGGTGGCGTGGTGGGGAATGCTGGAGACGCGTTTGTTTGGGGCTTCGCGGTGGAGTTACCTGGCCATCATGTGGTTGTGGTTGCACCAACAATTTTATCACCCACTCCGGTGATTTCTGAACGGTAGATGTCTAGATGATTTCGAATCCATACTCTATGATCCCACTCAATCAAGCGGGCCTATCGCCTTGCCGGCTATTGGGATATATGTGCAGCATATCTGCAGCAAGCTTAAACTTGCAACAAAAAGCTACGACTCTACAAAAAGAAACTTTACTGATGAGCAAACGTGAAACTTCTGCTCGATCGGCCCGTGACTCGGACGCCAAAGGCGCCTATGGAGAGCAAATTCTTTCGCCAGCGGCTGTCAGCCGCTCCGGACTGTTCCCGCACTCCCCATGAACAGTGAAAAGCATCGAAATATATACGGATGAGCTAAGGTGTGAAGATGGTTCCCACGACCGAGTAATGCGCTCGAAGTGCTGAGAAACGTCATCGCTGGACGGGAAGAAGCAGCGGGATTGCACCCTTGCTTCTCCCGTTGGAGGGAAACAGCCCGCGTGCCTGCGTCGGCTCGGAGTTTCCTTTCCTAAACACCCTCCAGCAGCATGGCGAATATTTCCGAGGCGAAACACATCTGTCTGCTGATGTGACGGTTCGGCAGTTGAGCGCATTGAATGTCTCCCCGATGGTTCATCTCACCTGTCCGGTGTCTACTTCGTTTGCATGGAGAAATTTTGATGTTGGATTCGTTCGGCTCATTGATGGCCGGTGTGGGTGTGCAGTCCACTGTCGTTTGTGCTGTACCCTACCTAGGATGCTGAGAGCTTGATGGATGAAGATGAAGGTATGCAGTTGCATAGCAAATGTAGATACCGTCCGTGCGACTCACTTTTTGCTTAGCAAGTGATGGGTTACCGGGTTGGCGAGGCCCTGCCATGGCGACGGAGAAGGACCATTGGGGAAAGGTGGTTCCATGGAGTTACACCTCTGCCTGTGTACCATACCCGTGCCACCAAGACATTATTTCTCTCCTTTCCAACGTCAGTCCAGAGAAACATTCGCCGGTATTCCACCAACCACCAACCATCTCGACTCCACCCCTCCGAGTTCAACCAATCCCACCTCCCCACGACCGAGTGTACGCGACTCCCCATCAATCGGTTCGTCGCGTCAGAACCTGTTCACCCACCATCCCATCACTGTTATCTGCCGTGTCGGTCTTTCAACTGCGAATCTGCACCCCCGAGCTCACTGATTTGCCCGGAACCTCGAGCCTCCCTTTCACCCTTCGTTGCCGCTACCGAGACATCTGCCTCCTGACACTCACCGCTCGTCCGCACCTCCTCCGTACACACCACCCACCGTCAAACACCAAGCATTCAGGCCCGGCACCGGAAGGCCGTCAGTCCGGGTATACCCGCCGGTTTCGAGCGTGCGGCTGCAACGATCAGTGCCTCGTCTGCAAAAGCAAATAACAAGGGAACCAGACGGACGGGGTAATTGGCTGATCCTGACTGCCGGAAAAAACCAAGTTTGTGGGTAATACGGTGCGGTATTTTCAGCGCGGAAAAGAGCAGAGACGGATAGCTTCGAGAAAAGCACGCCGTCTTGTGATCCCCTCTCGTCACGCCTCGCCTACATCCGACCGACCACCTAGGGAAGCAAGCAAGCTCCTCCGCCCACTCCTCCTCCACATCGCCTGCGCAGACTCTGCTGCGAGCAAGCAAGCACCCCAGCTGCGCACGTCGACCACTATCGACCAACCTGATCCTCACGATCGAAGACGGGCAGGCAGGCAATCGAGTAGGCAGCAAACAAGAAGCTGCAGACGCGGCGCTTCTTATCGAACAAAGGAGTGCGACGCATTCATCTACCTAAAGTGAGTGGTCCGCCCAATGAACGGTCGATTGACGGGATGGTGGTTGTCTCTTGCTTTACAGCTGCACTTTCTGGCTGACTCTGACCTCCGAAAGGAAACCGATACGGATCAAATTTGCAGCTCCGAGGAAGCTGGCGGGGTAAAGAGAGAAAGAGCAGGAGGACTCGCAAGCAAGCAGTAAGATTCCCGACACAGCTCCAGATGTTGGATGTATTCAAGGTACTGCTACTTACCAAACAATATCTTACCCACACCCACAGATCTACATAGAGGCAAAGCCAAGTCGTGCTGAGATCTAGACAGAGCGGGACATAAGACTGCAAACGGTACGACCTCAGTCCTGCCCCACCCCTCCCTCCCCGTTCCGAATTCCCATCGGTCAATTCCCTAAGTTTCCTGAGACTGGCTTGCATGTGTTGTTTTTTTTTCTTCGATTTTTTTCTTGCCTCCCTCCCCTTCCCATCTTTTTCCTCCGGCCCTGGACCCTCGCCGCCACCGCAATAGCAATGGCATATTTATTCACGACGGCCATTTGTCTCCATTTTCCTCTCGTGTCATCTAATCCCAATTCCTGAGAGCCCGGTCCTGCTTTCCCAATCGCTCCCCATCGAATACTACGCGCAGCTTTGCCCCGGATACCCCAAGGTTAGACGATCTATCTGCATAAAAGTTTCTCCTTCCCTGGACGGCAGCCCCCACCGTATCTACTACCACTACAACCTACCAGCCCTCCAACAAATTTTGTTCCGACCTTGCGCACGGACGCGTTTGGAAAAGTCACCTACTACATTCCTAGTTTCCAGCCTCAATTCCATACCGTGGCTCCGGATACGAACGAAAAGCAACCATTTCCCCAGTGGACGGTAGCTTCCATCGCTTGTCCGGGCATTCGAAACAATCACATATCGTCTTAGGCGCACATCAGCGGGAGAAATAGAGGGAAGGAAGGGGGAGGGAAATAGAGAGGAAAAGCAGGGAAATTCCACTGCGAGAAGAGCAGAAGGTCCCACCGATCGCTAAAAAAAAGGGTCTACGACTCGCAAGCTTATTCTCGGGGCACATACAAATACCAACTTTCGTACCTCACCTCACATCTCACCCACCAACCACCACCACCACCACCACCACCACCACCACCACCACCATCCCACGGCATCGCCACACTCCCTCAACTGCTAGAGACCGGGGCGCCGCTGCTCTGAAAAGACTTGACGGGAACCTGCACCTGGGGACCATGGGAGAAGTAACCAGTGCAAGATAGACAGTCTTTCTTAGTTTTCAACTGCACCTGCACGCGGACCCTCTGCTCTTTATACCACTAGAACCACCCCACCAATTTCCCATTTTCTTCCTCGCCACGCAACCCGCCCAACCCTCTCATCCCTGTCATTGCCCTTCCGCGTCGAGCACCCTGAGCGTGCCCGTGCGAATTGAGATTTCTAAGCATGTCATGGAAAAACACGAGATTCATCGATGACACTGATGTGGATTCGTCGGCGACCGCACGGCCGCCTTCACATCCCAAGTTTGAGAGGAGGAGCTCGTACTCACTGGAAAGATTCCTACAGGAACCGGACGAACAGGAACTCTCCCCAGCTTCGAGCGTCGAGGCGCGATACATCGATACCACAGAATTCGCCAGACGTCGCAAGAGGATGCAGAGTCCAACATCGAGCACGGGACCGTATGCAGGAGGTGTTCCTCCATCAGGGCCGAGCAGGAAGCCAAGGATTATGTTGATGGGTCAGAGGAGGTACGATTCTACTGGTGCATTCCTCCCCGAAGTGTCGTCGCTAACCCGTTGCACTCAGGAGTGGAAAGTCATCGATCAGCTCCGTGGTGTTCCATAAGATGCCGCCCACAGAAACGCTGTTCTTGGAGTCCACTACTCGCATTCAAAAGGACCCCATCAGGTTTGACCCCGGAGCATGGCAGCTCATCTTTGGCAGCACTGACCCTCTCGCCGCAGCTCGTTCATGGACTTTCAAGTTTGGGACTTTCCCGGCCAGCTTAACCCTCTGGAAGACACGTTCGACTTTGATAACATCTTTGGCGAACTTGGAGCCCTAATCTGGGTCATTGATGCGCAGGACGAGATTCTCGACCCTCTATCCCGATTGCATACCACAATCATTGCACTACAGCCGTCGTATCCGCTGATCAACATCGAGGTGTTCATTCACAAGGTTGACGGCTTGTCGGACGAATACAAACTGGATACGCAACGAGATATCATGCAGAGGACCCAGGACGAGCTAGAGGATAGTGGTTTCAACAACGTCCAAATCTCATACCACCTCACCAGCATCTACGACCACAGCATATTCGAAGCATTCTCGAAAGTCATACAGAAGCTTCTGCCGCAATTGGGCACACTTGAGAATTTGCTTAACGTCCTGTGCAGTAACTCGGGTATCGAGAAGGCATTCCTTTTCGATGTGCTCAGTAAGATCTATATCGCCACGGATTCCAGCCCGGTCGATGTGCAGAGCTATGAAATTTGCAGCGATTTCATCGACGTCATAGTTGATGTCTCGGAAATTTATGGGTACGTAATCTTCTCCCTAGCCATATCCAGTTTGCTGACTTTGGCGCATACAGCTACGATCGCAAGACGGACCACGAGGGACATGGCCAGATTTCCCCCCCGATGTCTCCAGGCAGAGTCCCAGATGAGACCGAGGAACAGATTCCCGAAGTTAGCAGTGTAATTAGACTGCAAAATGGAATGGTCTTGTACCTGCGGGAAATCAATAAGTATGTTGTTTTACGCGATGGTTTTTGAGAGTTGCTAACCACTGATACGCAGGTTCCTCGCACTGATTTGCCTCATGCGCAAGGAGGGTATTGAGAAGCAAGGACTGGTCGACTACAATGTACAGATCTTCCAGACAGCGCTGCAGAAGGTTTTCGAGCTAGGTGGGACGGGTGTTAGATAGCGGAGCGTTTTGGCCGTCATTGAGCTACAAGCGCATGTGGGCGTTATCCTTGTACCTTCATTTGTTACTGTCTATGTATCCTAGTTCGGTTTTTGAGTTCGTGTAGCATAGATCCTTGGGGTTTGAATAAGATTTGATGAGATATTAATAGCTTGTGACCCGCCTGTCGCGATGTGTGAAATCCAAATCTAGATTGAATTCAAGATCGAACAGTGAATAACTCGAGAAACTGAGAGAACTGCATACCTGAGTAACAAACCTTGAGCTGGTTTTCCAACCAATTTGTTACTACGTCAGCTGACACCTGGTAGCCGCATGCTACCTATGTAGGTCATGGCGGTACAGCCCTTTTGTTTTTTTTTGTTTATTTATTACATGCATGCGACCAGTTTTATCATGACGAGCCTCTGGATTGAGAAATAGGAAAGGGTTTACACCCTCTGAAGGGCCCAAGAAGCCGTATAACTCAGCGACGCAAGTGAGTCTAGGTTGAAATCCTATACCTTTACTCACTGCAAGAATCATTTTTCAAGAGCCCTGACACGTCGAGAGTGGATAACCCAAACCCTCCTCAGTCCTTTTTATAACCATGTCTTGACCAGGGAAGGCGTAGGTTGTTGAGGGCAAATACAAAGTCCTGGGCAGTTTTCATGACCTGTCCAAGCCGGGCTGCTCCTACAGACCGACCCAAATCTAGGCAATTTTTGAGACATTCCAGGTCTAGTTTTCATCCGAAGACCTTCCTTTGAAACCGAGGCGCAACAGCGGGAGCAGGTGCCGCTGGCACCCCACCAGTGGGCCGTCCGAACTTCCTACTGCGAAAGTGTGTTTCTCGGTTCCTCGAATTCCTTCCTTCATCGTATCTTCATGCGGAGCGAGTTTTAGGGCTTCTCGGGCCCTGGCGACACAGCCCTGCGGTCATCAGCCGTCACCCACGACACCCAGGAAAAGCGACCGAGTGATAGATCCGTATCCGCGCAATGCTGGTCTGCGTGGATAGATACGGGAGTTTACGGATGGGGACTAGGTGGGATGGAGCTGGGAATGTAATGTGGCTAGAAGAGCTTCGGAAGCTGTCGCTGCGTAAACCTAAGATTGTACATATGTGTGCGATGGATCAAGCAAGGGGATGTGGGGACCGTGTGGAGTGAATCCATTCAAAATGCTCTACGGGGTTCTCCCCAATCCCAGTCCGCTCGGCCTTTTGCTCCATATCGCGAGCCTTCTCTTTGGCCGATCTAAACTGCATAAACACTGTTTGGGCGGGGTTGAATGCTGCGCTTGTATCTACTAGTAGCGCAGCCTTGGCGCTATTGGCCGATACAGTTCGATGAAGTTACAGTATCGCTCCACGGAAGGCGCCAGAACTCTCGCTGTAGAGCAGTATATCTACCGTCCACCCAGCGGCTCGAAAATTGGGGCAAAGGGTCGGAAAATGGGTATTGGCACGTGTAAAGAATTGTGTGCAGGACATGCAAAGCTTGATTATGCTTCGAGGACGGCCACAGGATTGGGTGAGTCATAATACGGATTCATGGTGCGGTACATTTGCTCCGGATTGGTGGACGAACTCTCCATGAACTTGACTTGGAACTTTGATCCGTATGCCAGCATGTAAGGGCAGTTTACGGTTTACGGTTTTGGTGGAGAGCACCATTTATCTGCCTCTCTCGAGGAACCACATGCCCCAGCAAAAAGCCAGTCAACGGAGACACGTCACTGTAAAGTTGAGCTAAGCTTGAGCTTGAAGTTTACGATACAGTCATCGTCCACGAGAACTTGCGAGCATCCACTTTTTTTTTTCTGTCCGAACCGTATCTCGAGATGGTTTCAAACGCAAACCCCCTATTTCCGCGGTTATAAAACCCCCTCCGCTCTGCCCCCCTTCGTCTCTCTTTCCATCTCTCTCCACCATACATACACACACATCAATCCACACAATGCCTTCTACCACTACGACCCCGAATGAGCGTCAGTTCTCCTCGAACCCGCACGACTGGCTCTTTGGCCAGGTCAAGGGCGGCTCCGCGAGCCACTTTGACGACGTATACGGCGACTACTACATCGGCCCCCGGAAGCCGTTGGTGGTATGCCCCCCCCCCCCCCCCCCCCCCCCCCCCGGGGGGGGGGGGGGCCCCCCCCCCCCCCCCCCCCCCGGTGGTGATGGTGGCGGCGGTGGTGGTGGAGGTGATGGGTAGCGCTGACGAGAACGCGCACACATAGCAGAAGAAGAAGGGCCTCGCAGCACTGCTCCAGAGGATCATAGTGAAGATGGAGTAGCTTGCCCATGCTGTGGCCGAGACACCTAGGTTTGTTACCACACGATCCACACGCACGAAGAAGAGGGGAATTTCTAACCCGATACTTATTTGGCCGCTGTAGTAGGCACACTGTACGGTCAAGCCACAGGATCTCGAGATACCTGTCTGGGTGGACACTCCTGGGCGAACGCGGCCTCAAGATACACGCCTAGTCCAATGTCTGGACGAACATGGCCCGGAGATACACTCCCATACCTCGAGACAGCCCCAGCCGCAGCCCACAAGCCACGCCGCCGTACATGCCCCGAGCGCTAAACACCGGGCCGCGCTCGAGCGGGTGACACCCCCAAGAGGTGGAAATGCTTTGTGGTGGAAGGTTATTTGTGGAAGGTTATTTTGTGGAAGGTTTTTTGTGGCGGAAGGTTTTTTGTGGTGGAAGGATATTTTGTGGTGAAAGGTTTTTTTGTGGTGGAAAGTATACGGTTTGTTCATCTGCACAACAAAGCTTCACGGAAAATCACGATACAACAGGTTTTTATTTGCGTTTTGGCAAGGGGTGTAGTTTTCTCAAAGCCATGATCTAAGTAGAGGTCGCATGCAATGTAAACCAAAAAAAGAAAGGAAATCATATTCGAGAAAAAAGTACCCGCACCCAGCAATGCGTAATGCATAAAAAACCAACAGCGTCCTCTGATCCATACCTACTGCAGAAGCCCGTACAGAGACCCCATCCGTCGGCGCTCTCACCAGTACACCTCACCACGCATCAGCTTCCTTGCCGTGCGCTCGATGGCGACGCTCTTGACCTCCTCGCCGTCAAAAGTCGCCTTCAGCCCGACTACTCCCCCGGGTATCTCAACCGCCACGTCTCCGCCGCTCCCATCACCGACGAGCTCCTGCACGACGTTGGCGCGCATGCCCGCCGCAGCGGCAAGACACAGCGCCACGGTGGACGGGATAGCTTTATGCAGCACGCCCATGCTCAGCGCTTTCGCGGCGACGTGGCAGGGGGAGCCGGCGTCCCCACTCGGCGGGGCGACGAGACATATCTTCGGCTGCGCCTGCGTGGTCGGGTCGAGGCCCATCTTGACTGCGGCAGCACGCCGGATCTCCTCCAGCACCGGGAAGACGGCGTCCGGCCAGGCGGCGGCGAAGAAGTCGCCGAGGTCGGCGAAGATGTCGGTAGCGGGCACGAAGACGGTCGGATTGGTCGCGTCGACGCACGACATCACGACCGTCCGTCCCGACGCGAGCCGGACTCCGTCCCGAGCGCTCCCAGTCGGCAGCAGCTTCCCGGTCTTCGCGCCGGCGGGGTCCAGGAACTCGAGCACGACGCGGGAGCCCTTCCCGGCGACGCCGGCGATGGTGATCTCGGGTTCGTTCGTCACCGCCAGGCCCGTGCTCCGCTCGACCGAGAACTGCGTGCGGACGACCTTGGCGGTGTTGGTGTTCAGCAGACTCAGCGTGGCCTTCCGCCTGCCGGAGCCGGCCTCCTCCGGGAGCGTCTCCGGGCTCGGGATGCGGCAGAGCCCCTCGTCGAGGGCGAAGATGCCGATGGCGGCGGTTAGGTTTCCGCAGTTGCCCGAGAAGTCGAGGACGCCGTCGCGGATCCCGACTTGGACGAACGTGTAGGCGACGTCGTGGTCGTGTCTGCCGGCGCCGCCGCCGACGACGCAGATCTTGGATAGGGAGCTGATCCCGCCGCCCATGCCGTTGAGCTGGCGGCCATACGGGTCCGGCGACCCCATGACCCCGCGGAAGATGGGTGTCCACTCGTCGCGCGACGGCGGCAGGTGCTTCGCGGCGATGAAGATGCCCTTCGACGTGCCGCCGCGGATGAACGTCGCCGGCAGCGGGTTGGGCGTAGTGAAGGCGCGGGCAAGCCGGGCAGCGGCGCGTGGGACGTGGCGGGCGGTCAGTGCGGGCATGACGGCGGACACGTGGCCGTGTCGGTGGGTTCATGGCGGGGCTGCGGTGATCAGCTCGGTGCGAGCTCTCTCGCGGTATACCTTAGCAGCCCCTGCCGACGGCGGGGGTGCGGGGCGTCCACCCAGCTACCAGTGCCCGGTTACCGACACACAGATTACCTAGATGTGGTCTATCTGCGACGCGAGGGAGTCGCTGCGTACGGTTGAGAGAGCACCCGAGCTGGCTCCGCTGATCCACTAGAGACGGGTTACCGGAGTCACGTGCTTCATATTATATCACTCGAAAAATTGTCTCCCACAACAACATCTGCTGGAATCGGTATTGGAGCAGGGGAGAATATGGGGATGCACGGTGTACCGAGTCCATCTGGGAGCTGCGAGAGCAGGGTGGGTAAGGGTGGGGCGAAGGCCCGTGGATGCGACCATGACGAAGGCGGCCGGGTGACATGCTGCAAGACCCCAACAACAGCGCAAACAGGTTTCCCACTTATCCGGCTGGATAGAGGACGACCGCACAGTCGAATCCGCAGCCTTGAAGCCAGTTCTAAAGCAGCAGCGGCCTGTACGTGCGTGCATACGTCCGCGGCGAACAGCAGAACACGGCCGATGACGCCCACGGCTCGTCTACGACGCGACCAGCTGTCAGTGTGTACGCCCGTCGTTACGCACTACGCCATCCAAATACGTACGCTGCATTTTCAGGCACACGTGGACGAGTGACGGCGACGGTGACGGCGACGGTGACGGGCCCGGGACAGCGTGCTACACCAGTGCACACTAGATCTGTGCTCGACTCGTCGCGATTGGATCCGTTCGCTAGAGAAGTGGGTGCGTGGGCTGACAGTGACTCCGCCCGGGGAATCTAGATACACCGGATCGCAATTCCCGGAAACACACGGGTATCTGACGGATGGAAGAAGCGAAGCCGACCGTGATCGCGTGGGGAACAGGTTCAAGCGTTTCTGCGTGGAGGACATGTACTGATGCATCCAAACGGTGCGGATTGACGAGAGACTGTTTTGCCTTGTCTTGGAGCGACTTGTCTTGTGTGTTTATGTGGAGTATGTAGAACATGGCTGCCGATCGGTGAGTTACAAGCACACATACACGCCCGAGCGATGGGAAACATGGGACTGCCTTCCCGAGTCGGAAAGAACTCGCCGAGCGCCCTCTTCCTGGAGTATATGTACGAGTAACTAGAGTACGTGCTGATCGGTCGTGTTGTGCACAGCCCCGGGGTATCATAGTCGGGAGCCATTTACCCCTGGAGGAAGGCTCCAAAGGCTCTCTCCATGCTGTATCTATGCGCTTGGCAGGCGGGTAGGTAAGCGGATTCTATCATTGGCTTCCTACATACCCGATCTCCCCGCACAACCCCGCGTCCGCATCGCGGCGGACGTGGGGATGATGGGGAAAATTGTGGAAAGCACAAATATATACCTACGTCACCACCACGCCTTGGGACCCAGCAGGCGGGAATGGGGACTTCGGGAACCGGGAATGCGGCGGGATAACCTTGAGCCGCAAGGGCCGAGTCGGGTTGCATCTCGTGGTCGACGAGAGAAGAGGAGAGAGACACGAGTGTGTGGGGTTACGCCAAGCGCGCTGGTTGGGGCAGGCGATGATGGGTGCATCTGCTCTATATCAACTACTACTATGCATATGCTGTGTATGCAACCCGGGGATTAAGACTGGCGGTGATCCACCTGCGCGAACAGACACACGGTTCCTTGGTGCTTCGTGCGTAGCCACCTGCATCCGGCCGGTGATGCCCATCCCGCATTTGTGATTTCGTGTGCGTTTGTATCTACATATCTTTGTGGGCGGGCCGTTTGAACTCCCGTCCTGCAGATATGTATATACGTACCGGAGTGCGTGGAGCAAAAAAAAGGAAAGAAAAAAAAAAAAAAAGAAAAGCGATTGGCCGGATATGTACGTGGTATGTACATACTGGCCATTTCTGAGTTGGAGCTGTCTCAGTCGTCGCAGTTAGCTCCTCGCAAGTTACTCTACTCTGCATTTCGCACTGGAGCGAAAAGCGCACAACAAATGCACTGTGAACATCACCACAGCTGAGGGCCGTCGTGAAGGAGCGGCTGCATCGGTAGCTGCCGGCAGATTGGTGTCCGGCTTGTGCTCCATGATAGATATCTACATAGATACCTCGGCGGCAAGCATGGATATTCCGAAGACGCCATGAAGCGAAGCCACCATCACTCACTCTACATATGTACTCTATCCGCATGACTATGTATGTACTCTGCATAGCTGCCATCCAATTTAGGTGGTGAGTGGGGGCGAGATCGCCGGCGGGCAGGGTGGCTGAAGGCTGAAGTCTTGGCGAGACGAGGGGTAGACTATCTACGTATATGTGTTGTAGGATCAATTAAGTTCGGACAAGCTGCGGAGATTCGCGAGGGGGCGCTGTGGTGGCGAATCACCTCGGGTGCCGCGTCCTCAAGCACATGCTAAGGGGGGGCGAAAGCGGTGAAGTCCTCGTGGTGGTGGGCGACCGTGATTCTTCCTCTAGCTACATAGGTACAGTATGGAGTACATAGCAGTTACATGGAACAATCTCCGCCAATCGATATCGCAATTCCACCCCCCCACTCAGACAGGATCCCGTATTTCCCCCATAGCTACTTGCATGGCTGCTGACAATTTCAAAAAAAAAATATACCTGCATCAAGAGGGAGGGAACTGTCGCGGAGAAGCTTGATTTGTGTTCGCTCCGGCCCCCGGGCCGCCGCACGTATCGATCGACTTTGCGAGTAGAGAGTCGAAATCACTCCTCCGAGCTGAACATATGCAGCGGTGCCTTGCTACGCTGAAGATCTTCACCGAGCGGGCGTCGCTAACGTCACCACAGTGGACACCTCTGAGACATTTCTGAGACATTGACTGTCCGTTTACAGAATAGGTATACGCTGAGCAGTGGACTTCGATGTCGAGAGAGAGGGAGGGCGTGTCACTCTGGGACATTGGGCAGGTCCTCCGTGCCGTTGTCCCGCCGTGCCTCGATCTGGTGCACTGCTTCCGCCGACCGAACGACAACCTTCGCATGCCCTCTCTTCCTTCCCCCGATGTTGATAAAACCCCCGTCCCCCAGATTCCCCCCGGTTCCTCTGATCGCCTCCGTTCGTCAATCGCTCTCTCCATCACGCTAAAAACGTTCCCGAGACTCCCATCGCCAGCGGTGTTACCAGACCGCCAAAAAAATATCAACAACGGCAACACTCTCGGTATATCTTTGACCGATCGCCTCTCCGTCTCAGCATGAACGGAGATCCAGGCACCGCCATACCTCCTCCGCCCGTCTCCCCGCAGATTCACGTCCCACCGGGCGCGCACCTCAGCTACTCGATCTCCCCTTCGCCGGCACCAACGCCATCGCAACAACAGCAGCATGCACGTCCCGGTATGGCTCCGCGAGGGGTGAGCCACGGAGCCAACATCATGAGCGATGTATGGGTGGGCCAGCCGCGCAAGAAGCTGATCCTCTGCTTCGACGGGACGGGAAATAAGTTTAAGGGAAACTCTGGCGATACCAACATCCTGAAGATTTTCCGCATGTTGGACCGGAGCAGTGGGAATCAGTGTAAGGACTCAATTCAATTCTGCAGTCTTTCGTTCCGTTCGGTGCGGGTGAGCCAACGGCTAACAGCAGTGGTGCCGCCGGCGTCTAGTTCATTATTATCAACGTACGTTCCACTCTGGTCGCTGGGCGCGTACTAGCCGCCGAGATACGCCGCCGCCCAACCGCTGGCGCTGACAACCTCAACAGCTGGGATAGGGACTTACATTACCAATGGGACTTTGTCGCGTGTTCACGTAGGTGCGCGTTTCAGGTCGTGGGTCAACAAGGCCATGGATGCGGCTATTGGGTATGGCATAACCCCGGGGATTGGGGGACGGCCCGAAGCGGTTGCTGACGAGCACGTCTCTGTAAAGAACATCGTTCGACCAGCATGTCATTGGCGGTTACAAGTTTTTGATGCGGTTCTATTCTCCCGGAGACGATATTTACATGTTTGGCTTCTCTCGGGGTGCATACACCGCCCGATTCTTGGCTGAGATGATCGATCATGTGGGAATCGTGGCGCCTGGGAACGAAGAGATGGTTGCGCCTCCGTATTGCAGACAAAGTGGGGGTGAACTGCTGACACAACTCCGGGCAGGTCTTGTTCGCATGGAAGACGTTTTCGAACTGGCAGCAACGGCATGACAACTCCAAGCAGAAGGTGCTCTACGAGTAAGTAGATTTGAGCGCAGATGCCCGAGAGATTTACCGACGCTGATCCCCTCTATCTAGGTACATGCGTGCATTCCGCGAAACCTTTGCGCGCCCAGCCCGTCGAGTACGGTTCTTGGGGCTATTTGACACCGTAAACTCGGTTCCCCGGTTCGAGCAGGCATGGTTGAAGCGCTCCTCTGGGTTCCCCTACACTGCCCGAAGTAAGCCCGCTGCCCTCTCGCTCTCATCACTATTCTGGAATTGGTTCTGACGAGGCTTGCCAGGTACCGCCCGTGTGATCCGACATGCGGTGGGTATTGACGAACGCAGAGCCAAGTTTCGCCAGGACCTTGTCAACAAAATAGACGCAGCGTCCATAGCACGACAGAGGAGCTGGAAGGATGGGAAGAGAAGCAAAAAGAAGAACAAGAAGAGGAAGTCCAAACTCTCCCTGCCATCGAGCTCTGTCAATGGGCTTCAATCCCCCGGGATCGCTCCGAGGAACAGCGGCGCGAACGGACATCCGCTGTACGGACAGCGACTGCAGGCATCCAGCATCCCATCTGCAGACGCAAGTCCAGCTGAGAGCATGATATCATTGAATATTTTCTTGGACCAGGACAGCGATTCGGAAGACGACGACGATCTCGGCCAGGACGTCGAGGAAGTGTGGTTCCCGGGTGCACACGCTGATATCGGAGGTGGATGGGACTTGCCGGCAGACGAAGAGCCGCTGAGCCATGGTCCGTTGGTGTGGATGGTTGGTGTTCGAACGACGATATCGCTCTTGGAACGGTACTGACCGATATCCATGCGTAGGTGCGAGAAGCGAGGAAAGCAGGTGTCATATTCGACAAGGAGCGGATGAAGGAACACAATTGTTGGGTCGATGAATTCGAGGAAGAAGATAGCTCCTCGGAATCGTGCGAATCATTGATCCAACCGCAGCACGAGCAGACACTCAACAGCAGCGCTGGGGCTCAGCTTCCCGCCATCGAAGTAATTGGCTCGTCGCCCACCAAACAAGCATTCCCAAAAAAGCCGGACCAATCTCCCCCAGACCTGCATGAGGCAGAAGCACAAGCCCATCCTCTGCACCACCCAATCCGCAATTGGATTCGTCGGCGCCATCAGCAAGTGGTGACACATAAGTACCCGCCGAAAGAGTTCCTAGAGAGGTCGTACACACGCGGGAAGATACACGACTGTCTGCTCTTCAACCACGGTCTCAACCACATCGGTGTGCTAGGGTGGAAGGCGATGGAGTACCTTCCATTCCGTCGGATGGACCTGCAGTCTGATGGCAGTTGGAAGGCGATTACGTGGCCGCTGCCCCGCGGCGAAGTCAGAGATATGCCGGAAAATGCCAAGATTCACATCAGTGTGGTCAAGAGGATGCAGGCTGATCCTACGTAAGCTGCCTATTCCTTTCCTGCGAAGTCAATTCGCTGACGAGGTGGCGAACAGCTACCGTCCGGGCAACCTGTTAGTGGGCGGAGGCGGTCGGGGGATGAGGGTCGCCCCCCCAGATCGCGGGACAGGAGACTGGGTCGTCCTTCGGGAGGAAGGGAATCTGATTGGCGAGGTATTGATGAAGCGGTCAGCTTGGGAGAAGTTGACACGGAAGCAGAAGGAGGAGCTGCGAGGCCACAGGCACAGGCAAATGCATGCGTCGGAAATGCGGGATGAGGAGAAGCAGCTGTTTTGAACGCGGGACAGCATTGCTAACGGAGGGCGGTTTCTTGTGTTGTGGCGATGAGAGGACGGACATACCCAATATCTTTCCCTGGGGGGTTTTTTTTGACGGGGAGCTTTTGGCTCTAATTTAGTTTACTTCTTTCCAATTTTGGTTATCAATGACGCCTTGAGATGTTTCTTTCAAGCCTTGCCCACCAGCAATCGGAAGCCATTATCGTTTCCGAACCGCGGATGCGGCAGTGGTAAGTCCGCGTGGTGGCACCGTAAAGACGCGCAACGGTAGAAGGGCCGCACATACGATGCGGGTTTCGACGTTGCCAACCCGTCTCCCGACGCAACACGATCCCGCTTCCGCGGGCGGACGGACGGGGAAACGTGATACGAGAGGAGGGGGACGTCAGACGTCAGACGTGAGACGTGAGCACGCTTCCGGTGCGGGTCTGGACTGCACACAACCGCTCTTTTCGTTCCTTTCCGTCCGTCGGGTGGCAGAGGGAGCGGGTTTGGTCGTGCATATATATCGTTTGCTTGGCTCTGGCTTAGTCATCCTGGAGTGCACATATGCTCCCCCCTCGGTGGCTTCGCCCTTATCCTCCCGGACGCCGCCTGCGTGTGCACCCTATTCGATCGCGACCGTTCTTTTTCTTGTTTACATCGTCAATCGCATGCAATCTATATAGACACCTGCCTGCCTGCCTGCATCGTCGCTCGGCACGAGTGATTAGATGTGTGCGAGTGTACAAGTGCGTGCACGGGACATCCCAGACCCGCTGGCGGGGATACGCCGTTTTACGTTGATTGTGTGGGCTTGGAGCATCGGGCTTGGGGTTGGCCACATATATGCTCACCTATTACACGCGCAGCCCTGTGGTAGGAAGGTGAATGGGAGCAAAGCGTAAGTATATGTGCACACACTCTCCCCCACGTTCACGATGATTCCCGCGTTTGTTCCGTCCACTCAATACGCAGGCCAGCAGGGCGAAAGGGATTTCCGCACCGTGTCGGATCGACCAATTACAGACCCGGAACAATCTCCTACACGGAAAACCCACAAGACAAATACATGAAGAAGAAAAAAGTACACCTTCGACAGACGCCAATTCCAGCAGGGATCGAACCACATTGGTAACTCTGTCAGTACAGTCCAGTGAATACAGCCAACAGAAGTGAAACTCGAGTGCAAATAAAACAAAGAGGCCACCCATATCAAGCCCATACATGGTTCCAACAGACGACGACGAGAGGACGAGGAATCTTGCACAACCGCCCCTCCACCCCCAATCCAACACTTAACGCTCCGTCGGCTCCACCGCCTTCAGTACTAGTGCTGGCAGCTCGCCGATTTGTACGCACAGCAGACTCCTCATCTTCGCGGTCCTGCCCCACCAAGTATCGCAGGCGCCAAAGCCCTCCTGGGGCACCATAGGGCCAAGCTGGACAACACCGACGTAGGTCGAGCACAAGCCAACGAAGCTGATGGTGATGGCATCCCTTCCGGGGAGGAGGGTTTGGTCGCGGATGGTGAGTTCGGACGCGTTGTTGTTCCAGTCGAGCGTGGCGTTCGGCGGGAGCATCTCCTCGAGGTGCCTGAACGCGCGGGAGCGAATGGCGGCATCGCCGTCGGCATCGGGCTGAATCAGGGGCCGAGACGGGCCAGGACGGCCATTGGCGGCGGTGCCGTCGCTGTTGCGTCTCTCGGAACGGTCGATGATGGCGGGGCTGGCGGAATTGAGCGCGCCCTTGCCGCGTCTCCTCGTCGTCGACAGACGCTTTTTTTTCGCTGCGGTGGCGCCGGCAGCCTCGGAAACTCCGGCTGTGGTCGATTTTCTCTTTCGGCCAGCCATGTTGGTGATTGCTGTCTTTGTTGGACTGCGGCCGCTTGTTTGGTGTCGTCACCCCCCGAAGTTGACTGGTGTACGCTCGGCTAGCTCGGCCGTCTCGGCGAGACTGTCGTCATTGTCTATAATAACCCGACCGGACGGACATGAAGGCAGAGTGAGAAGGTTAGGGTTGGGTGGGGGGGGTTGTTTATCACGGGAACGCCTGTGGCACTGCAGCACTAGGGTCTTCCAGAACTTGAGCCACAGCCACAGATATTTGTGAAAAAAAAAGCCACTAAGGATATTGACTATGACGATGAATATGTACAGCAAACATCCCAACACTCCTGGCGCGGAACATCTCCCACAAAACGAAACCAAAGGTCCCCCACCCCAGAGCATGTCGTACTATTCGAAGAATGTAGATTTCGAGGTATGCGGGGCCGTGGGACATGTGTCAGTGGAAACAGAAGAGTAACAGCCCTTGGATAACGCAATCCGGAGTGCACTTCAATCGCGAGAGTTGGGAGGATGTGTTCGGCAGCAGCTGTATAGTTGCGGTTCATGACTTGGTCGAGGAGGACAACATTCGGGAGAGTGGTCACCGGATTATTGTGGAGAGTTGGATGAACTATGTCAACATGATGGTAGAACCTCTGGCTGATGTTTTGCCTGAGGAGACGGTGAAGTACAAGGGACGGCCATGGGAGTTGTAATTATCTCACTACTACCGCATTGCTTGACTATAGGGTATGCATTTACTTCATACATAAGAGGTATCATAGCTAGCCACTCAATGGTTCGTTTGCCAATGAATGTTTTGTTTCCGCGACCGATGCTTGGCTTCCAGGCCGGGGGTTTGTTCCTCAAGCGATGTTACGCTCCCGGGGGGGGGGTTTCCGCTCCTAGCGTGATGTACGCTTCCGGACGCAAGTCTTTGATCGGAGATAAGAGGTCTTCCGTCGGTGCCAAGATGATTGTGGTTCACTTTGGGGTGGCAGGCAGTTTTCTTTATTTGGTTAGAAGAAACACCGTGCCAACCCGTGAGTGAGAGCCCGTGAATGGCAATATGTAAACCACGTCGCTCACGCTGTTATTGGGCAAGTGCATGTGGGGTATCTGTCATGTATGGGACTCACCGTAACCGTTTTGTCGCGCTGGGCTATGCTCCTGTGGCTCACGAGGCATGTGCTGCGATACCTATTTGGGAGAGTCGTTCTCTAGAAATAAGAGGCACTGCCGCTGCGAGAGGCACCCTTCCTTCGAAACTGCTTACTCAACCAATAAACTATTCGTACAGCACCACCGTATTTTCTCAAGTTCCTACAACTACTGCAGAGGCAGCGCACATTACAGCGGACATGAGCACCACGATGAATGTCGACAAGAAGGACAAAATCGGCAGGTCTATTGTTTCGCTCGTCAATAAGTGCTTTCGCCACACCAAAAAGACGGCCACTACACAGATCAAGGCTAGTCCGGCCAGGCCTCGTGCGTCTCCCGCCCCAGCCGGCTACATCCCGATCTTCAACTCCGTTGCCACGGACAAATCCTCCCCCAAGGCTTGGATCATCGATACGACCTTTACCATGTCTTCCGCCGACGAGACCCCCGAGGTTCAGAGTCCCGGCACCGGAGCTTCCGCCGACAAGGCTCCCTTTTTCAAGTGTCATGCAAGGCGCTCTACCCACGATGGTTCCGTGGAGGTCAAGGTTCCGGTACATTGCCCCCGCTCCTGCTGTATTAACATGACTGGAGCCCTTCGCGGTGTTCTGACGCTCTAAGCTTCCCGCCAATATTACCGTCGAGCGTCGCAAGCCGTCACCGTCAATCTTCTACAACCGCATAGCGATGCACAAGAGATCCCTCATCAGCATGCGTCACGAAATACAGACCAAAGTCGACGCCGCTCGGATGTGGCTGGACCCTACGACCTTCGGTCTCGACGAGACCATGCTGCAGACTGTCAGCCGGAACCTCGAGCACGCCTTCTGTCGCCAGATGAGGGTCATCAACCAGCTCTCCATCGACTTCTACATCTTGAGGGAGGACTTCGACGAGTTCGGCAAGAACTGGGGCCCCAACAGAGTGCCCACTATGTTCAGCGAGATCGAGGGGGAGTCCGATGGCGTCAAGCTGGGTAGGACGGTATTCAGACAGATTCTCGACCGCATCCAGAGGAACATCAAGGCTGCAAAGAGGCGTGCGGTAGAGGCCGCGGAGGCGGCGGCGAAGGAAACGGGCGGAAATTTGGCAGAGGATTCGGATGATTACGAAGTAAGGCCAACGCGGCTCCGGACGATGTATCTACGAAGATTGCTGACGAAACTAGCCGACTGACGCCTACTACACCGACGAAAACAACACACAGTCGAAGACTGAGAAAGATAGCGACTTGGTGATTAACATCGACTAAGTACGTGCATCATGCATCGTTAAATTTTTTTCGAGTGAATCGGTTCTCGTGTGGCTGGGGTACTGTCGTTTTCGGAGAAGTATAGGTGTGATCTGTTTTTTCCTGTCGGGTGTGATGTGGTGGGGCTGTTGTGCGAAGGCTTGCATAGCGGTATCTAACTGCTCGTCCGAACGGCACTTGTCAATACTTTCACGACGGTTGTTACAGTTGTATCTTTCGTCTTCTTTGCCTTGTGGTTCACTATATTGTCTTTGTCATTGAAGGCGTGTTTCTCTGCGCGGTTTCCTCTCGCATGAAGTTTTTCTTCATGATCTCTGTCATGGTGAGTCCCCGTTAGCCTGCTTAAATCCCCACCCGATGTTCTCGCGAACCTGCATTGACTAGATCTACCGGATGCGAAATCTGATCTTCCAATCAGCATGAGCAGCAGTTGCTTTAGCCCTCCAGGCGGAGGGTCTAGGAATGATAGGCGGAAAGATTACCGCGGTGTTGTATCACACCAGGGATCTGCGGAGACACTAACCGTCACGGACCATACAAGGTTTCCGAATCCATCGACCGGCAAGACGAGATGTGGGGTAGCTGGCTGGCGCACACAGGAATATACATACTTGCGCCAGGCAGGGCAATCTGGGAACGGAAAGGATGGGTCCACAGATAGAGAGAAAAGACGATTCAGTTGTCCAGGGAGAATGAAATTCGATGCCATTGAAGAACACTTGAGCTGGACCCAAAGCTTCTCACAGAACTCCGTCCTGCTCACTTTCTACTAGCGACATGGCCCAGCCAGTCCAGCACTGGGGTGGAAGAGCCGTTCCACCAGTCTTTCACCGGCTCACCATAGTCGCCGTTCCACCAGTTCTTCACCGGCTCACCGTATTCGCCCTTCCCCCACTTCTCCACTTCATTTCCAGCAGCAGCGGCAACGACCGCACCCGTCGCGACGACCGCTCCCGCGACTGGAATAGCAACGGATCCGAGCATCCCCATGCTCTGCAGCAGACTGAAAGCACTGCCAGCGGCGACGGTGCCGCCCATGCTCGACTGCCAGGCCGCCGCAAGGGAGCCTGTCCACCCGATCGATCAGCCGCTATCTACGAGGTGGCAACACAGTAGTCAAGGAATACCAGCCACGGGTCCCAGCGCGCCAAAACCAGCGGTCGCAAGGGGGTTGACCATCAGCACCACACCGATGATCAGGAAAGCGGTCTGCCAGGGGTGGCTGTCCATGTGGTGTTTGATGGCGTCGTAGAACTCTTTGCGGAAAGTAGCGTCGGTGAGCGTCGCGATGATGCGGTCGACAAGGCCCTTCAGCGCGGGATGGCTCATTGCCTGCAACGTCACACTGGTGCTGACAGCTAAGTCACCGGGATTGGTGCGCAGGAAGGCCGAGACTACCTCCGACGGGTCGTGATTGCGGAGGACGTGAAGGGTTTGGAATGGAGCAGACATTTTTCGGAGAGGTTCTGTTTGCGGGGGAGAAAGGCTGGGGGGATGGATGGTCCGATCGATTGGGTGGGAAAGTGGGGAATATTTATACTGGGGCAAACACATAGCCCACCAATCGGTGTCAAATAGAGCTGCCGTTTTTGTTGGCCGGTCACTGCTTCTGTTCGGTCTGATATCAAGTCAGCGCCGCACATGTACAGGTACGAATGCCAATCATAGGTAAAGAATATCAAAAGGATGTGCACGATCGACGGTTTGTATCAATTTCACTTTCACACTCTCGAGCGAGGCTAGCGTCTGCCGCTGCAGAGCTACATACCTCATCTTGAGCCCTAACGATAAGACGGACCAGGTAAGTACACTTCACACGCCCACAGTTCTACATGCCAAATTAAACGCGTTCACTGCCCAATCAACTCACCGCGGAGGAGCTGCGGCTATGTACGGCAACAAATCAACTCGTTGGGATATGCATCCGTAGATACGGAGAAGTGTGAGATGCAAGCTGTCGCGCCGCGGCGCTTCGGTGGGCGATTGTGATTGGCTTTTGCGCCGTTGATATGGGGCTTTTTTGAAATTTCGCTTCTGTCCTGATGACAAAGCACAGTAAAGTTATCGTTTGATCCTAGCCTAATAGGGATCGCTCGTCTTCGGCTCTCCATTCCCAGCCCCGACGCCGCTATGGCCACTCCGGCCCGTCGCGGGAAGGTAAGAGTGGCAGTCCGGAGCTGACCAGGTTTTCTAGGGTCCTTCGTTCCTCAGCGTCCGTTTGTTCGTCCTATTCCATCCAACGCCGCCGCCCGCGCTCGTAAAGACGCGCATTTTCACGATGAGGCCATAACTTACTGTGACGATGATAAAAACGAGCTCTGATGATCCGCGGGGGCGGGGCACCTGTGTTCACCCGGAAGCCCTCGACAAACCGAGCTAGAGCTATGTAGTTAGTTTGCTGTAGGCCGGAAGATCGGATCAGTAATGCGTATAACTACGGGGAAACGATAAATTTATTGACAAAACCCGCTGCCTACATGGGTGGGAGCTAGATATCACTCCGTCGGTTTCCCTTACGTCAGACTCACGAACATCTGTACCCCAGATTACAAGTTTCGATACCGAGATGTGTATCTATGCAGGAATTACTCCCCGGACACCAGCTTACGCGCGCACAACTCGCCACTGCTCTCTCACTAGTCCCACTTCGCAGCCACAGCCACACAGTCAGCCAAACACCGTGCGAGTATGTACCTTTTCTCTCAGTTCCAAGATACTTCTTGCCTTGGTGGACTTATACAGCTGGCCGCTCCTCTACAGCCACCTATCCATCATCTCGTGCACTTCGTATCAAAGAAATCTAGCCAGATCGGAAGAGTCAAAGCTTTTCTCGCACCGTCAAGACGAAAAATATGACGGCAGGGTATGTAGCAGATATCTTCGTGCAAAGCCTATCTAGATCGCATGCGAGTAATGAATAAACCAAAAAAAAAAAAAAAAAAAAAACTTCGTGCAAAGCGACAGCTTCTTGTTTGAGGCTTGTGATGATGGGTACTGTTGATTTTCGGAGAAATAGTTGTGATCTGTTTATCTTCTGTCAAGACAATGCGGTGGTGCTGTTGAACGAAGGTTTGCATAGCGATACCTATCTACTCGCCCAAATGTGGCACTTGCCAGTAATTTACGACGTTTGTTACGGCTGTATCTTTCGTCTCCTTTGCTTCGCGGTTCGCGATATTGTCTTCGTCCTTGAAGGCGTGCTTTCTCTGTGCAGGTTTCCTCTCACATGAAGTCTTTCTTGCGGGCTCTGCAATAGCAAGTCCCTATATTAGGCTGCTTAAAACCCCATCCGATGTTTGCCTCGCAAACATACATGGACCAGATTTACCGGATGCGTGGATGATTTGTGGGGCCTTATCTTCCGACAAGAATGAACAACAGTTGCTTCGGCTCTCCTGGAGGAGGGCCTCGGGTTCATTGGCGGAGGGATTACCGCGATGTTGTATCGCCCCAGAGGTGTCCAGAGAAACTAACCATCACGACATGTACGGGTAGAGCACCAGTCATGCATGAGAATCGATATCAAAGGGATGGGCACAACCGATGGTTCGCATCAATTTCATTTTCAAGGTTAGCGTCTGCCGCTGTGAGCTAAGTATTTTATGTACATACCTTTTCTTGGGCGCTGGCGGGGGCCGCGGTGTCAGTGATTTTTTTTTGTTTACTCACTCGCATTAAGCCTATAAAGACTATGGCGGCGCACTTTTTGGCCGTTTCCCCGCCGCTGTCCGCGCAATGGCGGCACTTTGCAAGCTTTCCTTTGCCCTCCGCCAGGCCTGTCCCAAGAAGATAGAGATTGCACCAAAGAGATTAAAACCGGAAGAACAAAAGAAAGCGGTCCTCGCTCCCTACTCCTCTCCCACGGACGCCATGAAGGCGGGTGTGGGGAGGAACAGTGTTTCCTCCACCTCGGCCCCCAGCTCCTCGGCCTCCACTCTCCTCTCTTCTTCTCGCTCTCTCCGCTCCCGGAGTTCCCACTCTGACGCCTCACTCTGCGCGTCCTCTCAGGCCAGGGCCGGGGCCAGTCTTCCTACATCCGTGGTGGAGAGGAAGTCTAGTACCGCCCTGCTGCATCTTTCATCGGCCAGTAGGTCCCGGACCTTCCAGCGACTCTTCCACCTCCCGATTTCCTTCCTGACCTCCACCCACAGATCCTTCTGCTGGCCCCTCCAGGCGGCGCACACCCTGAAGAGGTGGTCTCTCGTTTCTGTCGTGCATGGGCACCACCCACTGGGCGGTGAGTCGGTTCTTCGTCCAATTCAGGTATTTACCAGTGAGGCAGTAGCCTGTTTTCAGCTGGTAAAACCTGGAGGCGTGCCTCTTGGAGCTACCGCGACCGTTTCGTCTGGCTTCTGCTTGGCCGGCATCTTGTATTTCTTTCTGGAGGTCCGGCCTCCAGCCCACTGGCGGTCTTCTGCTCATCTCTTCTCTGAGATTTCCCGCCTGAGGTATGAAAGAGATCTTGGGAGTGGCATAAGGGATCCACCATGTAACCACTCTACTCCCCGAGCGTCTGGTTCTTCGTCTGCAAGCTTTGCCCACTCGCCTGCCTTTTCGTTGTCGGGGACCCCCTTATCGGCTGGGCCCATCGGATCTCGATGTTGATATCTGGTCTCGCCCCTCGCAGCTCTACAATGTGCCTCCGTGCCTGAATTGTAATAGCTGGCCGGGGCCGGGTTCGTCTGAGGCCATACGTCTGATGGCAGCCTGGGCATCGGTGAAAATAGTAGTTAACCCGCTCCGGTATTGTCTGCCGCCTTGCAACGATTTCCAGTGTCCTGGAGAGGGCTGCACACTCTGCATCGTAGGCTTCCTTATTGTAGCCCATGTGGGTTTCGACACCCACCCAATGCTGACTGCTCTGCCATGTGACTGCGTACCCACTTGCTCCACTGTCGAGGCGGGACCCGTCGGTGAACATGGTGAGTCCCGGACGGTGGCGCTCCGCCTCCCCCTTGGCCGCTGCCTCGTCCTCCTGAATCACCTTGGCGTCGAGGATCTCTGGGTCCTCTAGCAAGACAGTGGTCTCCACACTGCCAGAGTACCCCAGGGCATTCTCCAACCGTCTCCCGACCACTGATGTGCCGCTTACGACTCCTTTGGCCTGGCTGCCCTGTGGTAGACTTCTTAGCCTTAGGCCAAACCTGCGCTGCCTGTTCTCCGGTTGTGCCGTTACCTGCCGAAACCGGATTCCATCGCCTCCGCTCCAAGATTGGTCGTCCGGAAGCAGCCTGTGACTGCCCGAGCCTGCTGGTTGGCTTATAGTTGCAGCTCGTCAGCCCTCCCCATGGTACCCACCTCTCTGTCGCCCTTCCACCACAGCTCTGACCCGAACATTGCGACTGATTGCATGCAGGCCGTCATGACCTTCCGGCAGTTGACCGGAGAGAGTCCCATCTGCCCGGTGAGCCGGCGGGGCCGTTCCATGGCCTTCTTCCCCTCCTTTAGCCTGATGGCGTGGTGCTCTTTCAGGGCGAGTTGGCTGTCCAGCCACACGCCCAACCAGCGGGTAGCTTCTGAGTTGAAGGAGACCGACTTGTTTCCCACTTGGATTCTTGCTGACAGAGGTTGCCCTTTTCGCCTGAAGAGGGCAGCCACGGTCTTACCTTGAATTCATCGAATGCAATGCTGTTGTTACCTGCCCATCCAATGGCTGCCTTGGCCGCCTCTGCCAACTTGTCTCAGACAAGTTGTCTGCCACCTCCTGCTCTTCTCTCCCTTCCGCCCACAGGCGATGTCGTCCGCGAAGGATAGCCCTCTGATTCCTGGGACCTCCCTTTCCGCCTCGTCGAAGATGCCCGACAGGTAGGTAACGAACAGAACTGACGCCACTGGAGATCCTTGGGGAATGCCCGTGTCCACTGGGTGTTCTTGTCTGGTCACTCCGTCGAGGACGATTTTGGCCTGCCTGTCTGTCATAAAGCTGTGCGTCCACCGGATAAGGTCCGGTTCCAGCTCCAGGGCTGCGGTGTCAGTAACGGTCTAGTATGTGCTCTACATGTAAGGGTAAGTGCTGCATCCCACCGTTATGGGCGCTTAATAGTGGGTGCTTGGCGGACTGGGGGCGTTGGCATGGCGAGGCGCAGACAGAGTATAGGGGCGGACTTCATCAACACTGCCTGGGTAGTTTCTCGGTGGCTCGCTCCAACTGTCGGATCACGGGTTCCCTTCTGCTTCATGGCCAAAAAATTTGTGCAACGATGACTTCGCGTAACGCAACGATGACTTTTGACGGCGGGGGGCGGCGGGACGAACGAATGAGTGTTATTTCATTACGTGAACATGCCAAATGGAGCTGGGGGAAGGTAGGGAGAGAGCTCCAGATGGATCCTCAAATGACCTCAAGGATATATTACCGCTATAACCAGCATGGCGCTCCTTCGAACCGGAAACAAACCGGCAGACCTCGATATTTGACGATGAAGAGAAAGCGCATCGTCATCTTTATTACCCGTGACTCCCATCCTCGACATCTGAACTGGGAGACAATCTGCCTAGAGATGGACGACGCCTGTGATCTGAAGACTATGCGAAATGTCATGGTTTCACTAGGATATCACAAACATGTACATACCAAGGACGGAGTTCAATGTAAAACCGGACAACAAAGCGAATTGGGTTACTTGGTGTCAAGCCAGACTGCACGGGACGAAGGAGTGGAAGAGAGTCATATGGACGGAGGCGTCCTCCTTCTAGGTTTTTTTAGCCGTCCATGGGTCATCCGGAAACCAGATGAAGAGTATCACCCCGACTGCGTCGATTTAAATTTTCACTCGGGACGGAAGAGTAAGATGGTTTGGGGGGTCTTCTGCAGTACAACAAATCTGATCTTCCCGGCAGCGCGAACCTCGACTCCGCAGCCTATGTGAGAATGATACTTGAGCCTGCTCTTGTACCTTTTGAGCGTCAGTGTTGCGAGGAATATGGATGTGCTATTGTGCAAGAGGATGGCGATCCAGGGCATAAAAGGCATGGCAAGGCCCACGGAGAGTTGAATGGGATGGAGCCCTTAGATTGCCCAGCTGAATCTCCTGATCTCAATCTAATAGAGGCTTGCTGGGGAGATGTAGAGACGGAGTTGGGCGAGATATTGCATTGGGACGAACAGCGGATGCTGTCATGTTGAAGTGTTGCAATGGTATTTAGCTGTGTGTTGGGCCGGTTATTACAGAGGAAAGGCTAGATTCGTTGGCAGAGAGTATGCCTGCAAGGCTGCAAACTGTCATCGATGCTGGAGGAGCGGCGACGAAATATTGAGTGGGTTGGGGGGGGTATACAACAGCATCATAACCTCTCACTCATTAAATTGTATCTATGTAGTGTCAAGATTTTGGTGGAGGTTTGATGGAACGATGACTTGTGTGTATTGTCTTGTCTTAGAGAGAAAGGAAAAGTGAAAAGTCTGAATAGTGATTCTGCATATGACAAAGCAACATGACAAAGCAGAACGAGTGAGATATTGCAACATAGTGCCGCGGTATCTCACTCGTTCTGCTTTGTTATGTGTAGAATCACGTCATAGCGTGTATTCAGACTTTTCGCTTTTTCAGCCTTTCTCTCTAAGACAAGACAATACTACAAGACTTCCTCGCTTCATCAAAACTCCATAATCTTGACATGTAGCTTAGTGCGCTCTTAACATAGACTAGTGCTTCTCTGCGCTAATCGTAATGGTGGTGAGGCACGGCCTAATTGGCAGGTCCTAGTTCATTTCACATGCCCACAGTTCTGCATTCCAAACGAGTTACGTGTCTCATTATCCAATCAGCTCCTCGCAGAAGAGCCGGGGCTATGTCTGTGCGGTAGCAAATCAACCCTTGATGCAGGCCATCGTCGATTGTGATTGGCCCTTGCACCATTGATATATCGCTTTTTGAATTTTTCGCTTTTGTCTTGATGACATATCACAGTAGAGTGCATGGCCTACTACGGGATCGCTCGTCCTCTGTTCTCCCATTCCTAGGTCCAACGCCGTAGTGGCCCCTCTGTCCCACCGCGGGAAGGTAAGAGTAACAATTCAGAGCTGATCGGATTTTCTTGCGTCCTCCGTTCCTCAGCGTCGGCTTCTCCGTCTTGTACCATCCAACGCCGCCGCTGCGCTCGTAAAGGCGCGCACTTCTCATGATGAGTCCAACGTTCTGTGGTGATGCTAAAAACGAGCTCTGACGATCTGCGGGCCAGGACACTCGTGTTCACCCGGATGCTCCCGATAACCGAATTAGAGCTATGCAGCAGGTTGGAAGATCTGATAGGTATATACATATTACTACGGGGAAGCGGTATCGTCTCGGTCAGCAAAACTTGCTGCCTATGCATTTTCGAATCACCGCTTGCGCGATATTCTATATTCTATATGCACACAATTGCTCTGTTCCGAAATACGCTGATATACATACGTACACAAATGCTTGATTATATGCCCAATAACCGAACAACTCTACCCATTAGAAATGGACAGGTTAAATAGGCACGACTAACGATCGACGGATGGCTCTCGCCCACCATCGTGAGATTTTCGCTTGGTATTGAGCTTTTCGGCCACGGCTATCCCAACAACCGTGATACCTACAGTGCTGGGTTCATGACGCTACCAAAAGAAATTGGAACAAACACAAATCAACGCTCTCATGCGCGCGCATGTGTGCGTATGGAGGGGCGTATCTGCAATCCTATATAAACTCATCCCTCTCAATCTAAATTATGATTATTGAAGCTGTACCCAAGTATCTCAAAAAGACTTTTTGGCCTAGCAGTATAAACATTGTAATCCCGATTGTAGAATATGTGTTCTAATCCCGATTGTAGCGTGACTCCCGGAAAACGTAGAAGAAAAAGCGAACAAAGGAAATGAAAATGAAAAAAAAAAATGGGGGAAAATAAAAAAAGCGAGCAGACTTTTTGCTTGCGTGCGCAAACATGAAGTACAGTCGTGCTGCTGTCCCTATCTAGCTCACATACTGCATTCGATACGGTATCCGATATCGTATTCTTGTAGCGTCTATGGTAGGACCCCACTACTAATACCCCAGGAATAACAGGCCACTTTTTGCTATTGCACTCATGTACTTTACATGACTGAGCCCTTCTTTGGTTGCTTGCATAGACTTTTTCTTTAACCACCGGTATGCAGTTCGATGATGAATGCTTCAGATGTTTCCCCGAGTCAGTGTATTTTGAGCCCGCTCGCAGGCCGCCGCATCGATATGTCGGCGAGCTGCGTGAGCGAACAGGCCAGATATAAAGGCTGCGGGATTCAAGTGCCGGCAATGACCCGTTGTCGGCTTTATCTGCACAGTGGTTTGCCGGGGATGTAAGTGTGTGCCTTGTCGGCCGTACGCGCGATAAGATCTGATTGATAAGATGAAGATGACATGATAACTGCTTCCTCTTTGCCGCCCATAACTCACTATTTTAATACATTATAGCCGTACATTATGTGTTCCACTTCTTCACTGTACAGCTTCTCCGGGTGCACACCAAGGGCTGCGCTAATGCACCTTGGTAAACTACCGTACAACTGGCCGCTCCTCTACAGCCACCCATCCCATCATCTCGTACGTACATTTCATATCAAAGAAATCAGATAATTGGGCGGGATGCCGAGCCTCCCAGAGGAATTACAAGCTGCTAGCTAAACAGCAGCCGGTAGCGGTCAGTCCCAAGAGGACCACCGCCAGGCGCTACTAGCCGAAGACGGGTCATTGCCTTCCCAGACGGCACATGAGCTGGGCCTACCCACCGCTCAGTGCTCGTGCTCGTGCAGGACGCAGACGATGGATCACCGGTTCAACGAGTGAAAGGCCCAACAGAAGGTCCTGTGGGTAGAGGCCCGGAAGGAAACCGGGAGGGGGAAGAGCCGATTCACAATCCGGGACCTCCTCGCCGACGTGAGGTGCGGCCACGCGGTGCTGGACCCCCTCTACACCACGGGTGTGGGAAGGCTGGTACCAACCGACGACTAAATTTTCTATTTGGACTATTGTAATTAACAACTGCCGTCCTTTGTCATTGAAGACGTGCTTTCTCTGCGCAGGTTTACAGTCACATGGAGTCTTTCCTCGTGAACTCTGTTAGGGTGAGTCTATATGTTAGACTGCTTAAAACCCCGTCTAGTGTTTGCCCCGCAAAACTTACATGGACTAGATTTACCAGATGCGTGGATGATTTGTGAAACCTTATCTTCCGACAAGCATGAGCAGCAGTTGCTTCAGCTCTCCTGGCGGAGGGCCTCAGGTTGATCGGCGGGAAGACTACCGTGATGTTGTATCACCCCAGAGATCCAGAGAAACTAGTCATCACGGACCATAGGCGGTTCCCTAATCCATCGGCCGGCGAGACTGAATGCGGGCTGCCGAGCTGGCACTACACAGGAATGTGTTTGCGCCAGGAAGGGTGAATACGGAAAGGATGGGGCCATAGATAGAGAGAAACGACAGCTCAATTTGTTCGGGGAGATTGAAATTCGATGCTATTGAAGAACACTTGAGCTGACCCCAGATTCGCACAGAATCCCTTCCTGCTCACTTTTTACTAGCGACATGACCCAGCCAGTCCAGCACTGGGGTGGCAGAGCCATTCCACCAGTCCTTCACCGGCTCACCATAGTCGCCGCTCCACCAGTTTTTCACTTCGTTTCCAGCAGCACCGGCAACGATCGCACCTGTCGCAACGATCGCTCCCGCGGTCGGGATAGCAACGGATCCGAGCATTCCCATGCTCTGCAGCAGACTGAAAGCACTGCCAGCGGCGACGGTGCCGCCCATGCTCGACTGCCAGGCCGCCGCAAGGGAGCCTACCAATTCCGATGTCAGCCTATATCTACGAGGTGCCAAAATAGTAGTCGAGGAATACCAGCCACAGGTCCCAGTGCGCCAAAGCCGGCGGCCGCAAGGGGGTTGGCCATCAGCACCACACCACTGATCAGGAAAGCGGTCTGCCAGGGATGGTTGACGATGTGGTGTTTGATGGCGTCGTGAAACGCTTTGCGGAAAGCAGCGTCGGCGAGCGTCGCGATGATGCGGCCGACAAGGCCCTTCAACGCGGGATGGCTCATTGCCTGCAACGCCACACTGGTGCTGACAGCTAGGCCACCGGGATTGGTGCGCAGGAAGGCCGAGACTACCTCTGACGGGTCGTGATTGCGGAGGACATGAAGGGTTTGGAACGGATCAGACATTTTCGGAGCGGTTTTCTTTTGCAAAGGTTGGGGGGGGGGGGAAGACTGGGAGGATGGATGGCCCAATCGATTGAGTGGGAAAAGCGGAGGATATTTATACTGGGGCAAACATACAGCCCACCAATAAAATAGAGCTACCGTCTTTGTTGACCGGCCACTGCTTTCGTTCGGTTTGATATCAGGTTGGCACTAAGGTACCTAGTCAGTTACTGACACCGCACGGCCGTCAGCGGTCAAGAGGAGGTAGGTGCTTAGCTCAACAGCTGCAGACACTCAGACGCTAGCGTTGCCCCAGGATGTGAAAGTGGAATTGATGCAAACTGTCGATTGTTCTCATCCCTTTCATATCAATTTTTATGCATGATTGGTGCTCGTACCCGTATGTGTGCGGGTACACTTCACGCCCACAATCAGAGGGCTATCCTTTGTGGACGATATTAGGTGGTTTGCGGACGGCAAGGACGACAGGTTGGTGGTGGCTAAGCTGTCGGAGGCAGCAGTGGTATCTATTGACTGGGCGGCGAAGAATGGGGTGGCCTTTGACCATGGGAAGACAAAGGCAGCAATCTTCCGCAGGAAGAAGGCGCCCGCCACCGCGAGGGTGAAGGTTGGCGCAAACACCGTCCCGTTCGACAAGCAAGCGGCGCGTTGGCTGGGGGTCTGGCTAGACTCCCAGCTCGCACTGAAGGATCATCACGCCAATTGGCTGAAGAACAAAAAGAACGCGATGGCCAGGCTTCGCCGACCCGCAGGGCAGATGGGCCTCCCGCCAACCAACTGCGAGAAAGCCATGACGGCTTGCATCCAGTCAGTCGCCATGTTTGTACCGCAATCGTGGTGGAAGAGACCACATCCGGCACACCATCGGTCAGGCAAACGAGCTGCAGCTGCTGGTCAACCAGGAGGCGCGTGTGACCAGGAAAGAGAGGTGGTGGGTGCTCCAACGACCATCGGGAAACGGCTCGAGAACGCCCTCGAATGCTCCGGCAGGACAGAGAGCATAGTGCTGTTAGAGGGATCGGGGACCCTCGAGGCGAAACTGTTGCATGAAGAGGAGGCCGAAGCAAAGGCGGAGGCGTAGAAGCGACGGCCCGGACTGACCATGTTCAAGGGCGGGTCGCGACTTGACAATGGAGCCGCCGGGATTTTCAGTAGTATGGCGAAACGGGCAATCTCGGGTGGGCATCGAAACTCACATGGGCCACAGCCAGCAGGCCTACGATGCGGAGTGTACCGCTCTCACCAGGGCACTGGAATCCGCTTCGAGAAGACAGACGGCCCCCGGAAAGGGTCACGATTTTCACGGACGCCGAGGCTACTATCAGGCAGATGTCCTCGGAGGAGCCTGGCCCGGCCAGATGTACGCGCTCCAGGCAAGGAAGCACATCACAGTGCTGCGGAGGGACAGGTTGGATATCACCATCGAGGTCAGGCGGTGCCCGGCGCGCGAGGGGTCCCGGGGGACGAGAGGGCCGATGTTCGCGGCGGGGGGCCTGACGCCCGTAGGGTGGAATAGCTAGGATACTCTGACCGGACAAAAGCGCGCGATGCCGCCCCCCAGATCCCTCGAGCACCTCAAGCGAGAGATCTCCGAGAAGAAGTAAGCAGAAGCCCGACAATGACTAGAGGCCGGACCTCCAGGAAAAAATTCAAGATACCGAGCAGGCAGAAGCCGGACGGCACAGTTGCGGGTAGCCCCAGGAGGCTCACCTCGAGGTTTTACCAGCCGAAGACAAGCCACCGCCTCACCGGGCAGTATCTACACTAGACGAAGAGTCGGCCCACCGCTCGGTGCTGGTAGCGTTCACTAGACGTAGACGAGGGAGAACCTCTTCAAGGTGTATCCCGAGTAGAAGGCCCAGCGGAAGATCCTATGGGCAGAGGCAGAGGTGTGGGAAGGAGGCGGGGAGGGGGGAGAGCCGATTCAAGATCCGGACATTCTTGCCGGCAGGAGGTGCAGCCTGGCGGTACTAGACTTCCTCTCCAGCACGGATGTGGGAAGGCTGGTCCCGGCTGAGGAAGATACAGGGAGCGGTGTGTCGGAGCGGGAGCGCAGGGAGCGCAGGGAGCGGGGAGAGGAGCGGAGGGCGGGGGCTGCGGAGCTGGGTGCCCGGGGGGGGGGGGGACTACCACTCTCTTCCCACGCCCTCTTTCATGGTATCCGCAGACGGGGAGTAGGGGACTGGCGCGCTTTCTTTTGCCCTCTCTTCTGTGCTTTCATTTGTTCTTTCCTTTGTGATTACATTGGTGCGTAGGAGCTTGCAACATGCCGCCCTCGCGCGGACTCTGGACAGTAAAAACAGACAGTGTGTACCTCGTCATGATCTACCTAGGTCGCATGAGTAATGAATAAACAAAAAATAAGTATTCATACACCCACAGTTCTGCACGCCAGACGGGTTACGTTTGCCTCACTATCCAATCAGCTCCCCCACAGAGGAGTCGCGGCTATGTACGGCAGCAAATCGACTCGTTTAGATTGCATCCGTAGATACGGAGAAGAACGAGCGCAGGATGCAAGTTGTCGCGCAGCGGCGCTTCGATGGTCGATTGTGATTGGTTCTTGTACCATTGATATGTCGCTTTTTGAATTTCGCTTTTTCCTGATGACATATCACAGTAAAGTGCATAACTACGTAAGTAAGTACATATTGAAGGACCTATGCCAGGCCCGATGTAGAACGACAAAGAAAGGAAGGTGGAAACAAGAGAGAATGGGTGGGTGTTTGCGTTACCCAATGATTGGCTGATTCTGTCCGGCGTGGATAATGTGGAGCCAACCCCGCTCCGCAACTCGCTAAGTACACAGAATTCGATGAATAATCCGCAGAATGAAGCAACCGAACCTAAATCCTCCCACAATATGTAACCTCTATCGTTTGATCCTGGCCTAATAGGGGGTCGCTCGTCCTCGGTTCTCCCAATTCCCAGACCCAACGCCGCAATGGCCACTCTGGCCCGCCGCGGGAAAGCAAGAGTGACAGTTCGAAGCTGACCGGGTTTTCTTGGGTCCTCCGTTCCCCAGCGTCGGCTATTCCGCCTGTATCATGCAACGCCGCCACTGCGCTCGATCGTGGCGCGCATTTCTCACGATGAGTCCATAACGTCCTGTGATGCTAAAAGCGAGCTCTGACGATCTACTGGCTGGGGCACTCGTGTTCACCCGGACACTCCCGATAAACCGAAGATCCGATCTGTATATACATATACGGGAAAACAAAACGATATTGTCTCGGTCAGCAAATCTCGCTGTCTACATATGGTAGAGCTGGATATTACCCCGCCAGTTTCGCTTTCGCTAGATGCACGAACGTCTGTACCAGATTAAAAGTCGTTTCTGAAATCTGTGGTACCAAAGTGTGCATATACCCCAATACCCAGTCGCAGATCGAGCAGCCTAGGCGCTACCATGTACCCGGACGCCAGCTTACGCGTGCGCAAGTCGCCGCTAACTTCTTAGCCCCACTCCGCAGTCACAGCCACAGCCACAGCCACAGCCACAGCCGCAGCCGCAGCCGCAGTCAGCCCAACACCGTGCGAGTAGATATGATGTATGTAGGAACGCAAATGCGCTCACGACGGATGTAACCATATCTGCTTTTGTACTTTACATGACTGAGTCCTTCTCTGGTTTGCACGGACTTCTTCTTTACCTCTAATATTCAGTTCGATGATGAATGCTTCGGATATTTCGCCGAGTCGTACGGCTCGCCGCAGATCTATTCGGGCTGCATGGGCTGCGAGATCCAGGAGCTGGCAATGACCGTTGTCGGCTAAAGAAGACCTGGTGTGTGCCTTGTCAGCCGGATTCGCAATAAGATCTGATTGATAAGATGAAGATACTGCGATAAGACACAACATGCCTGCACCAACCACAACATGGCATGCTAGCTATGTGGTGAGTGGGGGCGGCGCGAGGTGGTGATTGTCGGGGGCGTTCTCCCGCTGGAAAACCAACACCTATATTTGAGCAGTTTCTGAGGTGTAGCTGTCGCTTTGCACGAAGACATCTGCTACATACCTTGCCGTCGTATTTTTCGTCCTGACGATGAGAGTAAAGCTGAGAAGACCATGGGAGTTGTGGTGGAATATATACTGTATTGAAATTGTGAATTTTGGGAAGCAGTGTGATACAGTGTCGCGCGATGGCCCCTGTATGTAGCATGTTGTGCTGACCCGGTGTGTTCGATTATTTTTTTTGGTTTATGTATTCATTACTCGCATGCGGCCTATCAGATCATGGCGAGGTGGTGGGTGTGTTCGAGCGTGCATATGTTGTGACTCCCCATAACCGAAAAGGGTTAGATGTGAGGCTTTAGCCAGGGGTGGCTTTTTTTTGTGATTTGCCGCTTCTTCTCTCAACGTCACTTCGTGAAGACGACGGCCCCCCAGGACATTATCTCAAGAAAGAAACGACTTGGAAGGAGTTAAGTGGTGCAGGATGATGTGTAGCGCGAGGTATGTCCAGAGAGAGGGAAAATTCATTCTATTGCATCTAACCTATGTTTATCACGCACGCCTAGTGGGGAAGACCCACCATCAGTCAGTACGTTTCGGGCATCGCGAGATGCCTTTTCTTCCCGTTATTCATTAATCGCATGAGGCCTATATAGACCATGGCGACGTACATACTTTCTTGGTTCCAGTCCACTGTCCTTGCGGCTTCCGCACCTGCATGTAAAACGGGACGAGTGACTCGCCGTGACGCCGAAACATGCATGAGCAGGGATGCCTATCCGGTTTGAGGTTAGTGGGATTTCGTCGTCTTCTGGCAGCGGTTGTGGGTATTCTACTCTAGCACATACCGAAGGACAGTATTCCCCGAAGCGACTCTGGGGCTCAGTTAATAGCTGAAAAGCGTATGTGTGAGAATCTGGAAATGGCACAGGTTGCAAAATCGGAAGGTAATCTGAGTTTAGGCTTGATTGAATCGCTCGGCCGGACGAGTTCGAAAGGTAGTCCGAAAGGGAGTGTTCCGAGTTCGATCCGAAAGGCTGTGCTCTAGAGCCGTCTATCCGTAATACCTTCTGGGCGTGGCTCTAATAGTTGAGGCTTTGGAAAGGGTATGAGACTTCCGGGTGCAGTAACAAGGTCTGGGTTCCCCCAAATATTGACTGGCCTGTATCGATGGTAGACGTGTACGATCCGATCGGAAGCAATAGGTAGGGTGTGGCAATGCGGTAATTAGTTTCCAACGTTCCATGCACTCGTTCAGCACTGGGGACTCGGGGGCGAGCCCGAGACAGCCCTCCTACCTTCACCGTTGATATAATGTCTAAATCACGACCAATCAAGCCTATAGTGACGGTATCTACGTCCTCTGTCAATCCTTAAGGTTTCTGCTATCGACTAACGCCCCAGAAGTCCAGCAGTGGCCAGAAATGTTCGAAAGACCTCCCCAAAGGGCAGTCTGCCCGGTTGGCCAACAGAAACGAGCTTTCGAAACAGTTGTGAGTCTTTCCAGACCGAAATGGTTGGGAGTGTAAAGTCTCCGGAGAGCGGGGTGGCGGAGGGGCATGGGGGGCGGACCCAGCATCTGCCGGGATGACGGGTGGTTGAGGAGGAGGGAGTGGGTGGAGCCAATCGATGGCGCGGATGTCACGTGACTCTGCAGCACCCACACCCACTTCCCACCCGGCCCGCTCTTATAAGTAGGGGCCCTTCCCACCTCCTCAGCCCGTTGCCACCTCTTCCCCTCCATATCACGCCGTCAACCCCATCAACCACAATCATCAGAATGAACTTCAGTGACAACCTTGAGCCACTCCCAGCATACACTGAGGACCTTGGAGACCTTTGGGACTATCTCACCCCCTCTTCTGACGATGGTCTGGATTTCTCGAGCCAAACTCTGCTTGCTTCCTCCAGTGTGACAGAGGCGCAACATGAGATTCCCTGTTGGATGGATTTCATGAACTGTGATGCTATTTGTGATGCTCTGGGCTCACGAGCAGGTGGAGCTTCCTCCTTGCGGCCATTCTTAGGAGAGCGGCTACTGATTCCCGGCCGTAGAGCCTCTGAATGAGCGGAGAAACGTAACTGCCGATATAGTCAGTGCCCTGCAGACACTGGTAATGTAAGTCTCTTCTGATACGGAATTACTCGCATTGGCCGTCCACTGACTGCCTCCTCAGGGTGGGGGCTGAGGGTGGGACAGAGCAGTACCTTCGGGATGCTTTCGGATGCTTTGAGAGCGAAAATACCAATACGAGTGGCCTCTGCCCCCTTTCTGATCTCGAGGTAGGCGGTGCATATAACCTCTCTGCGGGATCTCACTGATGGGAGTGCCTTGGCACCCAGGACACGAGACCAACGACAGACCCGGGTCTAATCCCATCATCGCACTTCCTCGCGGGTGCAGACTCGCCTCCATGCTGCAGCCTGGAAGAGATTGAAATGCCAGGCGAGGTCGGCCTGATGGATGTTGTCCTAGACCGGGAACTGGAGCTCTTTTTTGGGTTCGATTGTAGCAGCCCTGCCAGTACAGCCGGAAGTTCTCCCGGATCTTCACGATCCAAATCTCCATCTGCCTGCGGGGGCCGCGACGACCACGAGGCCCAGCGTTTGTCGCCAAATGGAGGAGAGCACGTTTGCCCCGAGAAGTCGTGCCAACAGAGCTTTAGACGAGTGAACGCTTTACAAAGACATATCGCGTCGATACATGAGCGGAGGGGAGAAAAGTGCCCATTCTGCCCTAATGGGAAGAGAGCCTTCAATCGAAGCGATAACTTCCAGAGGTAGGAGATGAAACCCGCAACCGCCCATGAGTCATTATTAACCTGCTAGGTGTAGACACGTTACCGGGAGACATAAGGGTGTCCGGCCTGACGATAAGAAGCTGCAAGATTGCCTGAAGCGGCTGTATCAGGGGAGCGGGAGACGTACTTCGCGGAAAAAGTGATTCTTGGAGATCCTTGTGGTCTTTTATGATGTTTTGCTTTGAGTTTGGCGTTCCTTTTCGGCGATATTTGCATCATTTTATCTCTATTTAGCGAGCATACCTAGGGATCGTTGTACTCCTAGAGCGAAAGACATTTCGATCACATCGCACTCTGACAGTCCGGCTTCCCCTGTTTCTTTTTCTTCTATCCCCTCTATTTCTCTCGCGAATAACCTCTTCTCTCCCTCGCCCCCACTTCGGAGGAGCTTCTGTTCTTCTTTCTGCTCTTTCGAGCACACTGAGGTTAGTCGTTACATGAGCCTTTGCCGAGCACACCTCCATCCGATTCTACAACGATCCGAGTGAGGTACGCCGCAGGATATATATCCCTTTGTTGCACTTCGTACACCACACTGAATGGGCGTATTACGTCTTTGAGCAGCAGGATGGATTCACCCCGGCCTGCCAAGATGTACATATCTAAAAGTGGACGGATCGAAGCTCAGGGACTGGGGCGAATTGCGATGTGCATATGCTTTCGGAATTGAAGGCAGTTGCTAGTCACTCGGTACTTCCGGTTTACCACTTGCTGCTCTGGGTGAGGATCGTAAAGCAGAAAAAAAGAAAAAAAAAAGAATTTTTTGAATTGTTCAAGTAGCATCCCCAGGGCCACCATCGGAATTGAAACATACCGTACGTGGACGAAGCGGTCTCCATTAGGCAGCAATCATTTGTCTTGGCCTGTAACTAGTGCTGTTGCAGGGGTTGCGTCGCATGGAATATAGATATATATATTTTCGCTGCAGGCTATGTTATGCACGCCCCCGCCCCCACCTGCGTCGGGGATGGATCCCCGCAACCAACCGCAATTCATGGTATGTCACTCAAACCAGAGAGAATTGGAACGATTTCTTTCCCTCAGGTGTTTAACTGCGGTGGGGCATCTTTTTAACTTGCCCGCAATGGAAGCGCAAGCAGAAGTTTCTGTGGGCGGAGGTGCGAAGGGACACCGGAAAGGGCAAAGGATCGCTTCAAGATCCGGGACCTTCGCAGACGAGAGGTGCAGCCAGGCGGTCCTGGACTTCCTCTCCGCCGCGGATATGAGGAGAATACCGGGCCCGACTGAGGGAGACACCCAGAACGAGACGTCGGAGTGCGAGCTCCGGGAGAGAGAAGAGAGGGAGAGGGGAGGAGGCTGGAGGCCGAGGAGGTGGGAGTTGAGGTTGAGGAATGGCTGCAGTCCCCCCCGCGCCATCCTTCATGGCCTCGGCAGAAGAGGAGTAGGGAGCAGGGGGACTTTTTTCCTTTGTCCTCTCTTTTGTCTTTCCTCTGTTATTTTCTTGGAGCACTCTCCTGGGACAGCCACAACAAGTCGCAAGGACAGTGGACAGGAAACAGAAAATTGTGTACATCGCCATGATCCAGATAGGTCGCATGCGATTAATGAATAACCAAAGAATGGGGTGTTTGTTTGTGGGAAAATGGCTGGCTGTAAACTGTCATATATTGGGGAAGTTAGTCGTAGTCTTGAAGCTGTCATGCTCAGTCAAGTCGGAGGGATCAATCCGTCAGCCTAGGGGTTTTGTTTGTTTAATCATTGATTGCAGAAAGCGCGCCAAGGAAACGGCGCCATGAGAAGATAAAAGGCGGGGAAATCCATTCTCGTCCCTTCCTCCTAGTACTCCTCTACGGAAGGCATGAAGGAGGGGCGTAGGACGCGGGGAGAAAGAGCTGCCCCTCCAACACAGCCCCCATCTTCTCAGCCTTCCGCCTCCCCTCCCCCTCCTTCTCTCCCTGTTCCCCTCCTTCTTCCCCACTCTGACCCCTCGGTTTGGGCGTCGTCCTCAAACCGTACGAATGTATCCGGGACTCGTCGATCCACATCCGTGGTGGCGGCGAGGATGTCCACAATCGCTAGGCTTCTCTGCTCGCCTGCGGACAGATTCCGGATCTTGAAGCGATCGTTGCCCTTGCACTTGCCTGTTACTTTCCGTACCTCCGCCACATTGGCTGTCTGACTAGCTGTGAGTCAGCCTGAGCACTGCTGACCTCGCTCACTACTTGTGTTTCCCGGGGGTAGGTGGCATTCTGGCTTGCGCAGAAGCACTTTTCCTTCGTCTTCCGCGTCGCTTTTTCCTTGCCCTACGGAGCGCAGCTCGGTGGATCTCTAGGCATATACTATAGCCATTACGCCTCCAACCATCGGCCACAAAGAAGGTGAGGATTGGCAGAACAAGAGGTCCATACCGGGGAGGTGGAATACCGGTTCTTTGATACAGATCACTCCTCGAAAGCTAGCATCGACGAGATTCTTCGAGGTCGCAGGAGTGGTATGTGCCTGTGAGACCAGGAGTCGTAGTGTAGGCTTCGGTTCGGCCAAGTAAGTGCTACGTACCACCAATTAATCAACTGCTGCACCTACCGCGCACCTGTGAAGACGTCTTCACACGCCCATAGTTGCGGCCACGTTCTTTCCGGATCAACACGTCGACGTCCCCGCATCGGGGTAAGCAACGTAGAATCCATGGGGATATGCCATCTTTGGGGCTTTCCGTCTCTTCTGGCGAAAAGAAAGAAAGTTATTGCCGGTGGAAGGTCCGGTACCTCCTTGCCGACGGGAGATGCAGCCGGGCGATACTGGACTCCCTATCCACGACAGACGTGGGAAGGCTGGTGCCGGCTGAAGACGACGCGGGTAGCGAGGCTTCGGGGTGGGAGCTCCGGGAGCTCCGAGAGCGGGAGGAGGAACGGAGGGCGGCGGCGGAGGAGCTGGGTGCCGCGGGGGAATTGGGTTCCGGGGAGGAACTACCACTGTTCCCACCCACGCCCTCTTTCATGGCATCCGCCGAAGATGAGGAGGGGAAATAGGGGGAGGATGCGCCTTTCCTTTGTTCTTTCCTTGGATCGGAATCTTTCCTTTGTAATTTCCTTGGTACATACGCATCACATCGCCTTGGGACAGGCCTAGGCGGAGGGCAATGGGGAGCTTTCAACGTGCCGTCATCGCGCGGACAGCGGATGGGAACCGGAAAAAATGTACGCCGCCATAGTCTAGATAGGCTGTATGCGAGTATGATTAAACAGAAAGAATAAAAAATGTCAGCTTTTTCCATTCAGATCTTTATGACTCCATCGTACGTGGCATTCTAGAATCCCGTCCATATATTTAATATCCTTCCTACTACGGTAGGACCACTCTTCCGCTCGAAGGGAGAGCAATTTTCCGCAACCACATTGCAGAGTTTGTTGCCGGACATCTTAGCGCATGATAGTGTACCAAAGTCTTGTGGTACAGGAGAGACTGTTTCAAAACATCGTGACCGCTGTCTAGCCTCGGTAAGATTGGCCAAGCAAATATCTAAGCTAAAACTAACTAGCTCGAAGCTTATTTGAACCACAACTTCTTCGGGAAGATTATATATCTCCTGTGAAAGTAGCCCCGAAGCCTGTGGGGAACAGTGGGCAATTCCCATGGGAGAATGGGGGGGTGATTGACATAAGAACCTAATATACATATCCTAATGGCGGTGCCACAGAAGCTGTGGATCTAATTGCAGTACCCTTCTGCTGCCATTCTGCCTTCTCATTCTCTATCCACCAGCTGCCCCTGCTGCAAAGGGCTCTGTTCCGCATTTCGCCCAGCTCTCTACTAGGTGGGGGTGCCAGAACCGTACTGCTATTATGCCAAGCCGTCGATAGTGAGTAGACCTCCGGAGATACATACACGGGAAGAGTTTCGGTTCATAGATACTACAAGGTAGCTGTCGATCTTCCGGACCGGCTCGATGTTAGAGGTGAGCGAACGAATGATCGTATTCGAGAATACGACTGCAATTTTTTCCTCCGAGCCGAGAGCAGCAAGCCAGCGGGTTGATTGGAGCGATGAAATATACACGACAGTGCCAGTGCATTCAAAAATGAGCGCATTTCAAAGCCCTGCAGGCAACAAGCAATTCTATAGCTCAGAATGTAGAGCCTTCTGGTGCACATAAGACCCTACCCGTGCTCGTTAAGCGTGACCTCTATATTACGTTGCGTCAACCACGGGCGAATTACAACTGGTAATATCGATAGTCCGCATATTGTCCTTTCTGCCGCTTCCATAACCATCGAGGTTGGACTGTTATCACCCCTTTCCAGATCAGAGAAACCGCTGCCGAATCGAAGAGAATCACTAGCTCCAACTCGTCCGACCGAGTGATGGCACGAATCTTTCTTCGCGAGTTTACGGCAAGAGAGGTGTGTGTAAGAGTAGGGTAAGAACCGTTCGCTGCAAAGGAACCGTTAGACATTTGAGGTTTGGGGTCCAACGAGACATTTTGGAGCCTATAAATACTGGGGGCCGGCCTCCCTTCCGATTCCTTTCCTTCCATCCTTCGATACTTTCTCACCGAATTGATTACTCACCCAACCAATTCCGCTAGAAATTATCCTACGATGTCTTCCGGATTTGAGAGAACTCCTGGCCGAAATGCCTCAAACTTTTCTACGATTCGCCCTCCACCTGCGAGTATCCCCTGACGCCTGCTGAAGAATAATTTTGCTGACTGCCTTTGAAGACCGACCAAGAAATTGATGCTTAGAAGACAGAAACATTAACCTCTCTTGGTTGTTTAGCAAGGAGAGCCTTGTGGCAGGTATGAGTGGGCGCAATTCTACAAAAATACTAATGGTATGGGAAGAGTCTCGTCTCCCATGAGTAAGCCTCAGGCTTCACCTTAACTAGCTCCCCTCGGGGTTGCTAGCATGCGGCAGTTGAAGGCGCGAGGCCTGATGACGCTACCCGGTGGTCCCGGGAGAAATCCAAGGGGTCAGTGAAGATGGGGGGGACGTTCTAACCGGCTGCTGCTCCATACGGTGAAGTATCACCTAGTTGTGGTTAGTGGGTTCTCTGAACCCCAGACATGACCAATGCTGGTTCCGACGGTGCGAGGAAGCCATCAGGCGGTGATTCATCTCAAATGCGGTTTGCCTTCCCGCGTTGTCAGACTGGCTCGGGAGGAAACGGTTTGAGTGAGTCGTTCGTTGGGGATAAGGCACCCACGAGCCAGCTGGCTGGTCCTGTAGTTCTGGTGGTGAAGGAGACCATGGGTGCAAACCCATGGATCTCGCTAGTTCGATCCAGCAGGGTGGGACTGCACCGCGGGGCACGAAGAGAAAGGGTAAAGAGCTCGAGTCTCGGCGCAAATCTACGGGGATGGCCGAGCTCCCTGCGCGCGTTCGAGCGGAGATAGAGCGCCGCAGTCAGCTCAGAATGGCAGGCCCGATTCCACACCAGCAGGGAACTACTCCGGTGCGACAAGGGGGGGTGCCTCCCAAACGGCGAGCGGAGAGCGAGTCCGAAGGTGCGCCTCCTCTGAAGAGGGTGCTGGCCAATAGTGAAAATGTATGCCGCCATAGTCTAGAAAGGCTCAATGCGGGTATGAATAAAAAAAAACACAGGGTCACAATATAATTTTCTTGTCCCCACCACTTTCTTTGTCGCCCTTTCTCTCCTGCCCAATGACATAGACTTCACTACGGAATCACCACCAATGACTAATTGCAAACGGCCTGCTATGTACCATCTGTGAAAGCAGATAACTTATCGAGGACGCTGCCATCAATATCGCCCTATCCTCCTACCCTCTTCTTGTGTGCTTTAAAATTCCAATGTGTATTGTCATGCTGCGTAGTGGGGATCTGCACCGTTCATCTCACGTGTTTCTCGCGTCTGCTTTTTTTCGGTGTCCTCTGTTTCTTGTATTCCGTGCGGCAGATAGGTAATCGAATGGCGTATGGATGGGCGAGGTAGCGGTAACGATGGAGTTCGTGAATTCTCTGTGTTGTGATGCACTGTCCTCTACTTGGTGGAGCAGCTTTCTGGTGAATATTTGCGCGGCTAGGCGTTAAATTAGCGCCACACAGATCTTAGCGCTCCCGCTCGTCCCATCTCTCGCCCCCTGCCCCCGAGCTTGTCGGATCGCTTTAAACCCAGAGATCGAATTCCAACAGAAGAAGGAGGTTTTGTGTAGATTCTTCGTTTGGGCAGTTGTATGGCTCGATAAGGTGCCCTACCCTTCAACTTCTCCAATAGATCGTGGTTTGTGCCGGTCGAAGCGGGGCACCCAGATATCACCACCCCATCGCTTCTCTCACCCCACAAGCAACTTTCTTACCTCTTACCCCCACCCCCCACCTTTCTCCATCCCAACCCTTCATCCTCACCAAACACACTATATATTCAACTATACTTCTTCTATACTATCCGGGGCTGTAGGGTTTAATCATGAACCTCTCGCCACTCCTCCCACAGGGCCACCTCACGGGTCCTTGTGACAGCAACCCGAACATCACCACCGAGTCGAGAGTCCCTACTGCGACAAGGCCTACTATGGCTCGCGCGGCTACTACCAGTCGCAGACTCAATCTGGTCCCAGTTGCGTTCGACAACAGTGAGTACCATGTTCGTTTCTCCCATCGTCTAGGTATACTAACAAAATATCACCTAGACCTCCCAGTCCCACAGCGTCCAATTTCAGCCTCTCATCTCTCCACTCTTGAGTTTTCCGAGAGGGCAAAATCGCAGTGTGCCGGTGAAGGGACCATCTGCTCGGCAGCCTCCTCAGTTGTACCTCGTGGTACCAACAGCAATCGGAACTCGAATCCTTCCAGGCCTCGTACTCCCGACGCCCCCGAGGATGAAGGGGTCAGGAAGAGGGATGCCATTAAGGTTAGTCTCACATTCCATCGGTGATCTTACTAATCAATGCAGCGAATGTTCGGGGGTTTCTTAGGCCTAATGCGTGGTCGCGTTGAGTGGAATTTCTCTATGGCCAATGTCAGTGCGCAGACCGACCTTGAGCACATCGACGACTCAGTCCCGCAATGGGGTTTCCATCCCTCTGCTCCGGCTCCCTCACGCACACTATTGAGACAATGGGATAGTCGTCCGGGTACCCCTAGAGACGTCGGTAGTTTCACTCAGTGCGCGGAAAGCCTCGCCACGCCCAGCATCCGTATCGTTAGCGGTGACACGGCCGACCTCGAGGCCAACGAGCTCAGGCAGAAGTTGGAAACCATCGCCGCCGAGCGCAACGCTCTTCGTGTTGAGAACGCCAATCTGAAGGATCAGCTCGCCAACCAGCTGGGAGTCCTCGCCGAGAACCTCCCCAGCCCCGGCCGTGCTCAAAGCATCGCTACCACCGTCGACATCACCCAGCCCATCGGTAATGATTTGGTGGATCACGCCGACTTCGTCAAGCGCATCTACAACAAACTTCTCGCCTCTATGGCGAGCCGTGTCCGTCTCGAACGCGAAGCGAACCTTTTGCACCGTCGCTACGCCGCTGAGCGCCGGATCCACGCCGAAAACCTCGATAAAGCCATGGCTGTCATCGCCGAACAGGACCAGATCCTGAAGCAGACGGAAGAGAAGTTGCTCTACGAGTCTTGCCTAAAGGATGTTCGCCACGGCGCCAGGTACACCGACACCGGTGCAAGGTTCTATAAGCAGACGAGATCAGTTTCCGCTTAGCTTTGCTGACGGACGACACCACAGGCAAGTGGCGATGCTGGGAGCAATGGTTGGATACCGTGGGGAGTACAAGGTTTAGTTTCTGTTTCTGCCAAGTATTTAAGCCCATGTGCCTCCGATCAACGCTCTCCACTACTGTTTGTACGAGCATCGTCTTCATTCTCAGTGAATTATCAAAAGGAACGCCTCGATGATGCCAAACGATAAGTTGGAAGTGAAGTGCGCTTAACCGTAGCTCGGAAGCCAGTACCTCTACAGAGCTTTTGCCCCGCTGCAGAAGAAATCCCACCGCACTCGTGCGACGATGCGGATAATTGGTTGCGAGGTTCTTGACTGTACGGGCAGGCTGTTCCGACTATCTTGCCCTGCTGCAGACAGCAGATTTTGCTTTTCGGCCGTCTTCGCTCGATTTCAAGCGCGGAGTAGTCAAATTTCTTCGGCAGGTACTGGGCCCGGGGGCCAACAGAGCAAAATCGCTTACATTGTAGTAGCGTACACAGAGTATGAGAAGAGAGTGGAAGCCGCAGGCCATCAGGTCCACCCGTTAGCCCACCAAAAATCAGGCCGCTCCTTTGCGCGGAAGACTCTAGTTAATCAGTTATCCTCCGGTTCGGCCATGTTCCGCGCGCACACGTCTCGGGCTCCCGCGCCCATCATTGTGTACAGTACTTACGCGGGACATTAATTAATAGTACTAGCACGCATTATGGGGTTGCGTCAACGCGCGCGATAATCCACCCCACCACTAACTAGGCGCGAACTGAGCTAGAACAGGTCGGGAATGGCAGAAAAACACTGCTGGGGGTTCTTGGCGGCGCCATGCCAAAAGTCATGACCGGCACCACAGAAAAAACATCGTATCGCGCCGTGTACGTACTTTCATCAGATATTTTAAGTCTCTAGCATGCAGTATTCCAAAGAGTAAGGGAGGTTTTAGAGGCGGATGGATGGTATACTAAAGTACTAGGCCAAAAGTTTCCGTACACCCAGGTACAACTGCCCATGATGCCCTCACTCAACCTTCTCGATCCCCACAACCACAATTTAGAAAGTCTCAGTAGTTGGCATACATCATGAAT
>Ga0307508_10000232_pt1 | contig 67692 bp, 96 predicted proteins | sample 9_EM_MG_FD_203089 | JGI IMG/M metagenome (GOLD analysis project Ga0307508, IMG submission 203089) | Populus trichocarpa ectomycorrhiza microbial communities from riparian zone in the Pacific Northwest, United States - 9_EM | ecosystem: Host-associated > Plants > Roots > Unclassified | place... | reverse complement strand
TTTGTAAAACCCAACCCCCCCCCGGGTTTTTTTCCCCCCCCCCCCCCCCCCCCCCCAAGAGACAATCACAGCACTTTCCTCCAACACCTCCATCTCCTCACACTCTCTACCTTATCCCCCATCCCATTTTCACCCACAACAAACACCCCCACAATAAACTACTACACCGCGAATTCGTCATGGCAGCGAAAGATATGACGATGTCGGATACCACCAATGCTGGAGAGCTGGCTGTTTCGAAAGTCCCACCCATCCTACTGCATTTCTTCCAGGGCAACATTTCCGCCTGGTCGCGACCTTATGTGGTGCCGTTCGCACGCGTTCGCACCTTTGAAGTAAGTTCCTAATCGACCCTCTTCCCCCTGCACATGCATCCGTCCGATCCGTATGCAAACATTCGTCGTTAGGACTTCCAGGAAGTCGCCAACGAGCTCGCCACGGATGACGTATTTTGTCATCCATCGGAGGGCGCTCCCGCTCCAGAAAAGCGGACGTGGCAGGTTCTCGACGAGTCCGGCGCCATCGTCAAGGACCGTTTCTGGTCAGACCTTATCATGCCGGGGGCCAAGCTTTACCTGGCCCCCGATCTCATGTTGGACGGTCTGTATGCCACTGCTGTCACCCAGCAGCAGACGGTTCAGCAGACGGACGAAACGAGAATCCAGAAGGTGGACGAGCCGCACCAGCAGCAGGATTCCAAGGTCACCGGAGCTCTCACGTTGGTTTCTGGCAACACCGACACCACCTACGCCGACGATTACAACAAGAACAACATCCATCCGTCGCACCAAGCCCTTCAGAAGTACCCCACGACCTACCAGTCCCGAGGGCGCGGTGGCGGCCGTGGCGCGGGACAGTTTGGACCCCCGAGGAAGACGTATGCTCAGGTTTGTCATGACCACGTGCAGCAACAGCACGCACTGCAGCAGCAGCAACAACAGCTCCCGCAGCAGCAGCAGAAGCCCAAAGTCTACGGCGAGTCCCTCGTGGGTGGCCCTAACGCCGGAATCCAGAGCGAGCACAATAACGCCAACAACAATACCAACACCGTCGGCACTTCCAACAACGGGTATGCCGGGTCATCTTGGAACGGCGTGAGCAAGAAGCGTGCGTTCGGAACTGCGATCAAGGTCACTTTGCGTGACACCGGTTGCAACTTCGTCAGCACTACTACTCTGTCTAAGCACTCCTCTGTCGACGAACTCATTAAGAAGTTGGGCGGCGCCCCCGGCGCTCGCATCCAGGTTCTGCGTCACACCGAAGGAGGATTCCTCCTCGGTCAGTCGTTCATGAGCGGCACCAGGAAATCACTCGACGAAGCTGGCTTCGGCCAGGAGGGGAACATCCATGTCGTCCTGTTTCAGCCCGAACCTGGCCGCCGTCTCTACAGTAGCAGTGGTGCTACTGGTGCTGCCGCCGGTGGTACTCAGTCCAGTCAGTAGAAATTTTTTTCACGATGCCAGCGAAAACCAAATGTGAGAGTGAAAAGTGATCTTTCTGGTTTCACTGTTCATTTTCCTTATGTACGAGGTGGCGGGTTGGGTTTGGGTTTGGAGTTTGGGTTTGGGGGGAGAGGGGGGCTTCTTGCAATTGGCGCGATTGGAAATTCTCATCACTTGTCTATGCAAAACTGCGGTGAAGGGGGGAAATGGAGCTAATTGACCGTACTCGCTAAGGCTTGCATTTACATGCGTGTGTGAAGAAGCCGTAAGCTCCGCTTCTTTCACGAAAGAAAAGCTTGTTCACGTATTAAATGAGGTTTCTTTTCTGCTGCGCATTGTGATGTAAAGAAAAACGGCCTTTGGACTGACGCAGCACCGGACTAGATAACTTGAGCAAGTGGAAGCCAATATGTTCTAGCTTGCTGGGCAAAATTGGTCTGTTTATAAACTGACCGGTTTTGTGAGTGGGCCAGACAGCCAGAAAACAGGAAAAACGGCAATCGGCTCCCATACCACCACTACCCCCCCCCCTGCTCCTCGGTCTCCGGCCTCATGTCCTCTTCCCTCTCTTGCCGCTTGTTAATGGTGCTTCATTGATCGTACGCGACTTTATTTCTTGCCGCTTGTACAGGACTCGCCACTCGCCACCCTCACTGCTTCCCAGTGATATCCGATGCGCCCCTCGTCGCTCCGACTTAGGCCTGAAACACAAACCACCATACAGCCCCTATTCTTGTTCCCACTTGGAAAGCTCGAACCATCGGAGTATGTAGACAAAGGATCCCTTTGTCCGGCAATATGGTGGAAAATGTGTATCGTGCATAACATAGCGCCTCGCTTAGTGACTAATACACTCGAGTGATATCAAAATCATGCAGATCCCTCAGGCCTCCCACTCTGCTACCTCCCACCAGTGTTGCTCCTAGCTGCATCCTTCGCGCATACCTATTTCAAATCCCTAGTCCTAGCGTGGAGGACAACGCGTCCCGCCTTCTTCACGTACGTGCGGCGTGCTCTGTGCTTCCTCGATGCCTTGTGCCCATGAGCTCTTTGGCAAGTTCACAACGGAAGCTGGCAACTGAGGAAGCCTGGCGGAAGGGACCAGTAGTTGGATTGTAACCACCACCGATGGCCTCAATGAAAACTTTGTCGCAAGCTAACCGCACGAGAATACGCGAGTTGGCTAGAGAAATGTCGAGAAGAAAGAAGTATAGGCACAACCAATTCCGTTCGTATCTTCTGAGTGGTAGTGAACCCTTCGGCCATGGTTTAACGCTCAGGACCAATACTTGGAGACCTCTCCGTCTGAGCGCATGTCCGAATGTTGGGACGAACTGCTGCGACGGGGTCGTGTGCTGAAACGGGGGGGCGTAACCGGCCGCCACGGAGCAGCTGGAGCGCCCGGCGGCACACGGACGAGAGCCGCCGTGCTCCGTCCGCCACGGCAGCGTGCATACCTATCTCCGCCCGCCGGGAACATAGTCGACACGCTGCGGTACCTTGGCAACACTCACGAAGATAGTTGTGCCTAGGAAACGCTTCAGCTCGGTGATAGTCAACTGCTTCCATTCTCATTGGAGGTCTCGACGTTCGGGCGGTATCCCATTTTGTTTTGACTCGGCGAAGAGATTGGCAGCTATAACAACCTCGTTACCCCAGTAGAGCGAGAAGATAGCCAGCGGCGGCATCTCTGTCCCTTTTGGAACTCGCGGTTCACCAGCATGCTCTGGGACCAGTGCGAAAACGACGTAAACGTCTCGGCAGGTGCTGTTGCTCCCGAGATCCTGGGCTTCTCTTGACGATCTGCAGAGATATCGGCGTGTGGGTTCCGGGTGCGTTTGGCAGATATGACGATGGTTGCAACTTGCAAGCTCACAGTCCCGGCACTGCTCATGAGGTGAGGACAAAGGGATAGGATTGACTAGTGACATCACTGTGCTCCCACCGCGGAGCGGTACGGCGCAACGAGCTGGTGCTTCATGCTTGCGCGGTGTGCTTTGGCCAAGTACGAAAACTCTTCAAACCACCCAAACGTTGGCGAATCTCGCACGGAGCGCACAAAGGACCCTGGCCGACTTTAGTCTCCACGCCTTGCTGCAAAACAGGCAACTTCACTGACCTGTCGCGCAGCTAGCATGCACACAACCTTCCTGCTTATCCTCGTGTACAACCGGCCTTGCGGCGGCGGGACGCTCGCCGTCTCTTACGGCGACGGAATGGCGCTGCACTATGATGGCTCACTGCCAGCGGCTGCAAGCAGTTAGAGAAGACGGATGCCAACGTGAATAGCGTTCACTCTTCTCGCTCGGCGCGGGTGGACACTTTCGAACTCTTGCACGGCGAGTGGTGCCACGACCTCGGATACAAGGGCAAGGAAAGCGTCAACAACGCCCCCAGCTCCCGGTACGCTAGCTATGAGGTCTATTAGGCGGCGATGAGGGGTAAAGGGTGAAGGGCAAAGACGGGCGAAGGGGTGAATGGGAGGGGAACCGCGTCTGCCGGCTCTTTGAACCGTTTGTTTTGTGAATGTGTAATAATAAATGTTCGGCCGCTGTTTAATGAAAGATGCCGCCCACTTAAGCCTTATTGCTGTCCGCCGTGACGCCATGCACAAATATCGACCATGGGAAGAGCCATTGAAAAGGTCTCCGCCAAAAACCAACATGATGCAGTAAAAGCCCTCCATTCGATTTGGCGAGAAGGGCGGGAACGAGAAGCACGCGAGTACCCTCAGCCAAATCTTGCACCCCGAGCACCCCGACTCGTTCTAGAACCGCCATCCGCTACCACGTAACATGTCTACGCACCTTCTCTCCCATTCCAACAACACCACCAGCCACGCCACCAACGCCTTCGACACCCAGCGCACAAAGCTTCAAACTCTTCAATCTCAGCTTGAGGAGCACGGGGTTCATGTTCGCGGCCGGCAGCCTGCCGGTAAGCCTGGTGTGTTCTTCTTCGTCGAGCGTAAGTTTCCAATCGGGATGCGGTCCGTTCTGGCGGAGGGGTCCGCTCTGGCGGGAAGATCCGGTGATCTCGCTGGCGTCGGCCGTCTTGGTGGTGGCGATGTTGTGCTGTGCACCGGAGAACTCATCGGGTCCGAAGAGCGGGTTGCCCTCGTTGTAAAAGCGCGCCGGGGGAGCCCGGCGGCGGGCACTGCTGGCGCGCCGACGGTGCTGCAAGAAGTTTACGGGAGGGCCGGACCTCGTGGTTTTGGGCGATGGCGGAGCAGATGTGGCGGGCATGGACACTGGTGGGGAAAGGCCACGACTGTTCCGGTCGTAGGCTTGCATGTTGTCGGTTGAATGATGGCTAGAAAGCTCCGGGTTGAATGTTGGAAGGAGGGGAGTGTCTCGTTGTGGATAACCACCTTTGGAGTGGTTGAGTGAGATATGGTCTAGGCTAGCACAAAATTGTGAAGATTCGGGCTTGTGGGTTTTTGGACCTGATGCTTTAGTGGAATGGGGCACTTGGCATATGCTTCGAACTCGGATAGCTTACGCAGAAATGGCCACATCTGTCAGAAATCACCAGAACCAATACCATAGAAAGACCCTTCCAGCCTTTTCCTTGCGCTCCTCGCCATCTGCCGTCGCTTTTATGTACTGCTCTTTTTTCCATAGACCCTAGGGTAACAATGAATGCGTGATTCACGCATTTAGTGCAGTCTTTTTGACGTCAGATGAGCATGCCCGCATTTAGCAACACATCCAGTCAACAGTAATTGCGGTACTCGTAGTAAATGAGGATGATTTTCTGCAGATCGAGTGTCTACAGGGTTCGGATTGGACCTCCAATTGTGCGACTGTCGGGCTGTGTGGCTGTGTGTGGCGAACAGCAAAAACCCCTTCGAAGTTGATTATCCCTTGCCAATACATTCTGACATAACTACCTTCACCGGCCCACCCCATTCCACTCTGCATTCTGGTTTCCCGCACATGCCCACCGCTCTTCCCTTTGTGCAATCTCCTTGCTGCGCTCACTATATCTCGGGGAATGGGCTGGGAGGACCGGAGCGTGCTGCGCCTTTCGCAAACATCTCGGCACTATTAAGCTCGCATCCATCCGGGCCCCAACTTCTGTCTGTCAAGCTCTCGCCCATTTCCAGTACCATCCGACTGTTGCCCGCCTTCTATTTTCTCCGTCTCTCATTCGCCTCCTATTTCCACCACCTCTCGTACGCCTCCTGTGCTCCCAGTCTCTTATCCATGCTTGGTTTCTGGTCATGCTACGGCACCACTGTCGACTCGAACCAGACAATTGCATTTACAGTTATGCAGAATAAAGCGACAGGCGCGCAATACGGAACAAGATGTGGTGACGGGAACAGTTGCTAATGGTCAAGGCCGACGATGTCTAACGATAACAAGTTTTTCCGTGAAGAAACATGCAAGACACCCTTACGTATAGTGAACATTGTAATTCTTACCTCACAACACACACACGATGCGACAGACAGAACATCCAGAGCCTTCTTCACGCCGAGCAACCAGAACCTTTCCTCGCGTCGCGCTACCAGAACCCAAAAACCTTTCCTCGCCGTACAGCCAAGAACCTTCCAGGCGTTAGTCGTTCCATAGCGGCAGTGCCGTGAAACATCGATGATATGTGTTTATGAGCCACCCTTAGCATCCGCAATAACATCCACCCTTAGCATTGATACTTTTTTTATATGGATCAATTGTTAATTCGCCTAAACGGATTACACAATCGACGGTTTGTAGGTGTTTTTGGGCACTGTTGGTACGGAAGCTTATCCCTCTGCATTCATTGCATCGTCAGTGTTCTTACACATGTGGGTTTTTATTTTGCTGCCCAGCACGTGTTTCATTTGTTTTAATGTTGGTTGCTGGATGCGGGGGAGGGGCGATGGGGGTTGGCTGAATCGACAGGTCGAGAAAATTGAATTGAGTAGTGCACAGCACTTCCGACACTGCAACTTCAATGTAATATCGCAACTATTGCTTTCATTGTGCCGCGCATTTAGCAGCACCTTTTAGAGTTGCAATTAGTCTATATGCGCTTTTACCGCATTCCTTGTCTTAGGGAGAGATCAGTGGGTGATAAGTACCTGGTGCCATTGTGTAATGGTGTAGGAACAAGGGGCTGAGCGGACACGAAACAAAGTATCCGTCTTCGAATATGAACAACACCGCCCGACATCAGTCGCTATCAGACTCGATTCGATTTTTCAGTCAACTGAATTGCCTTTCTTCTACCAACTTATCGGTGAATATTATTTCACCCCCTCGATCACCGGCTGTTCACCACACCAGCGTCGCCGATCGACCCAACCCCCGGCGATGTACCTTTGCTACTTCACAAATTTCTGCCGGTCTCGAGAATTACAATATGTTCCATCGACCCTGTACCATTCTCGTCTCGCTGCACCTCCAAGTGTCGGCAGTGCCTTGACACCTCCCGAAGACAACCACCCAGCAAGCAGCGTACCACACGCCAGTTGCGAACGGCGAACCTTGTCGTAATAGGACAGGTTCTCTATCTAGCTGGGATATCGGGATCGTTCACTGAACACCCGCTTGCGTCCGAAGACACCAAGCAGCGGCATGATGCCCTCCTTCTATCTATGCGTACCCGGTAGTTCACCAGGAATATGGCAAGCTGTATCTTCATTTCATGCACGTAGATATGCATGGGTGGAGACATCCCTGCCCCCACGTATCGTGCTGACATCATCTTCACGGGTACTTAACGCGTCACATCGCGTCTAACCAGGCCGTCAACAACACCCACTCAACAACACTTGCTCAACAACATCCACTCAACAGCACCCACTCAACAACACTCACTCAATTGCGCTCACTCCCCCGCATCGAGTGGCCATGTCTACCAGCAGCGCACTACAAAACCTCCCGTCCAGCACGACGGCCTTCACCGCGATCAAAGCGCCAAGGCAGCTCCTTGGCGCACGTTCGAAACCGAAACCTTCATCCTCGTCAGGCCACATCGTCGAATACCTATCCGTGCCCGCGGCCACGTACGGGGCCTTCCTCACCGCCGGCCAAGATCCCGAGGCAGAGATCGAGGAGTACGATAGCTCGGCCATTAAGTTGAGGTTTATCGAGGAAGCGCGGGGACGACTGGTGATGGAGAAGAAGACAATGAAAGTAGTGGCGCCCACAGCTGTGGAGAAAAGAAAGGGTAAGGAGAAGGAGGCGGCGCATCCGGAGGATCCGGCGCCGGAAGAGAAGGTGAGGCCTCGGAAAAGACCGCGGAAGCAATTTTAGAATGCTGGCTATGGTGCCATGTCTGGCTTTGGACTGTAGTGCTGGCTGATTTTGTAAAATGCCGAACGCGATCAGCGGTCCTCTGTTGATGACGGGAGTCGGCGGCGCCGGGGCTGAGGGGTGCAGGAGAGGCAAATGATCATGTATATGATATCCCCGAACGCAAGTGGTGTACAACTCTGTACCTCTCCCTTCTCCCTTCCGCACAAGGAACAGACACTAAACCAGCGCTCCTTCCTGCTTCATCTTCAGCTATCGAATCCTTCTTTTTTGTCAATCCCTTCGCCTTAGAATGGCAGCTGGTGTCGTGCCAATTCAAAACAAATCATGGATTAGTGGCGGCCCGATTCCATGCGCCTTAGTTCATCTGGGCGTGGACGGCGCCAAACACCCAGTTAATGCAGCTTACATAAGTAGTCATCCCACAATATGCCCATTTCTAGTGTAGGGGTAGTGACGAGAGCGGGTGCGAAAATCTTCATAGCTATATAGGCATGCATCTCCACTTCCTCAGCACCACACCCAACATCCTCCGTCGGAAAAGAGACTGCTCCACGCAATAATTACCGTCCCACCCTTTCCATGGGGAGATTTCCATAGGTAACCAAACGTGAAGCAAAAATATTGGACTATATATTTACTATCTACTTTGAGTGTCTAGACTAAAAGGTTCGCGCCTGCGTTCTGCAAAGACAGGGAAACTTAGCTAGTAAATGAAAATATCTTGCTGATACATAAAGCCCGCAAAAGCACAAGTTGCTATGGCCTTGCATACATACATATAGAGTACATACGTAGTTCGGCACCCTCGGTTACTTTGGTTTTAGTATGATATATCAATAAATGCCTCCGGCCTCACGTGGCGAGATAAATCTCACCATAGGAAGACTAAAACAAAAATTACTTTATTCTCGTTCAAATTCTAATTTAAATGTTACACGGCGTATTTCTGGCGATTTACATATTCAAAAATCATTGCCTCCAAGTTAAAAAACTACGGCCATTCATTCTGATGTGGATCTATGTAAAATGAAAGCTAAATAGATGACTGTTTTATAAGACCAGCTACGCCCTCTTCATGTATAAATAGTTTTGAGTCCATGCAAGGAGATTTTGAACAATAGTTCAACAGACTATTTGTGTGGTTTGCATCTCAGCACCTGTTAGTGAGGTTCCGAATCTCGTGCGGAATTCGCAAATTCAGGGCAACGGCGCGGGCCCGCGAGGCAAATATGACTGGACCATCCCGAACGCTCCGCATCCGCGGCATTCCACTATCCGTCACGGAGTCGGATTTCCGGAAACACCTAGAGGGGCTACTCGGATATAGCGACTTCGTGCTCTCGTTTGTCCCTTACGGACATGAGGTAGTGGCAACTGTTACCCGCAGAGATGGAGAATCTCCAGCAATCGACGTCGATTCGGGAGCCCCGATCGAGCTGTCCTACCCGGGTGCGGAACGCAGCCTCTTAGTCGACGTTGACTTCTTCGGTATAACGCCGTTGTACAGTGCGAAGGAGCCCAAAGTGGAGTAAAGACTACTGTCGCCCATTCCGACTCCTAGAGCTGATGGCATTTGCAGCATCATCGCGGTTGCGGGCCTTGCCGGCCACGCATATGAATCGTGGGAGTCGCATCGTCGGCCGCGGATGTGGTTGAGGGACTATCTGCCCTCCAATCTGCGAGCGCGAGGGAGCGAAGTTAGGACTCTCACATTTGGCTACGACACGGTTCTTGGGCTCGGCAAGCCTGCCCCTAGCATTCAGGGAATCGCCAGAATTCTGTTAGAGAGCCTGCGCCCTGCACGCACCGGGGGGGAGGTATGCGCTCCCGAACCACTCCGTCGCAGACCCTGGCTCACACATGACGACAGGAGCGGCACCGCCCGATAATCTTCCTGGGTCACGGCGTCGGTGGATTGGTCATCAAACAGGTACGTAGTCGAGTTTCTCTTCTCGTTTGACGATCGATCCTCACATTCTATAGGCACTGGTAGATGCATCTCGGGCCGATAGTCCCGAAAGCGACAAAGCCGTCTTGAGCTCATGCGTTGGTCTTTTCTTCTTTGGAGTCCCACACCGAGGACTCAATACTGAAGATCTGAGGAAACTAGTACAGGATGAGGCGAATGCAAAGTTCGTCGATAGCATAGGCGAAGGCTCGGAGCTCTTGAGACTCGCCCATGACGAGTTCGTACGAGTGGCTGAAGCCGATCTCACCGACTGCCAGATCGCTTCGTTCTACGAGATCAAAGACACGCCAGCCATGGTCGCCGGCCCCGACGGTAGCTGGACAAGGAGCGGCGAGATGATGCGGCTCGTCACAGAGGAGTCCGCAACCTTCGCTGTTCCCACTGAACCGGTACAAATGCAGATAGCGATCGGCACTGGTCATCTGGACATGATCAAGTTCAGCAGATACGATCAGTGCTACTTGATCGTCGAGGGCAGGCTATCGGAGTGTGTCAGGAACGCCCCGAGTATCGTCCAAGGTCGTTCATGCTGCTGGCAATGATTGCGAGACACGGATTGCCGTAGATCTCCCCAGGGCATATGAGTAAGGTAGATGGCGGGAAATGAAATATGCGCTGTACAAGTAGATTACTGGATCTCGCTGGAAGAAGCAAGAGGAGAAATATCACTGACCCTAATGCCAGGTGGGAGTATCATCTATTTTGTTCTAGCCTGCCAGGCAGATTGCTCAGTGACGGCCGTCCATGCCGTCCGGACGGGATATTGGTCTCGTCCGAACTCTGGACGAACTGTACTGGGATAGTTCGTCCGGTCCGTGATGTGGAGGGTACGGTACTCTGGTATTCCGTCCAGTCCGTGATGTTGTGAGAACGGGGATCCGCCCTTTTTTTGTTTACTCATACTCGCATTAAGCCTATTGTGGCGGCGCACTTTTTGACCGTTTCCCCGCCGCTGTCCGCGCAATGGCGGCACGTTGCAAGCTTTCCTTTGCCCTCCGTCCAGGCCTGTCCCAAGAAGATAGAGATCGCATCAAAGAGACTCCAACGAAAGAACAAAAGAAAGCGGTCCTCGCTCCCTACTCCTCTTCCACGGACGCCATGAAGGAGGGCGTGGGGAGAAACAGTGGTTCCTCCACCTTGGCCCCTAGCTCCTCAGCCGCCGCTCTCCTCTCCTCTTCTCGCTCTTTCTGCTGAGTCCGCCCCCGGAGTTCCCACTCTGACGTCTCACACTGCGCCTCCTCTTCAGCCACGGCCGGGGCCAGTCTTCCTATAGCATCCGTGGTGGAGAGGAAGTCTAGTACCGCCCTGCTGCATCTTTCATCGGCCAGTAGGGCTCGGACCTTCCAGCGACTCTTCCACCTCCCAGTTTCCTTCCTGACCTCCCGGGAGTCCGCCCATAGGACGGATGGCACTAGTATTGTTAGTTATGTAATATGTCACGTGATTGTATCAGGGGATTATATACTTAGTTATTCCTTTATCTTTCCCGGCAAAAACTCGCAGCCCGACCACAACCAGTTAATGCAGCTCCTGTTAAACTCCCGCTAGAAATAGTGGCCTCACTGTTGAGATATCTCAGATTCAGCCGGATTCCAGAAATACCACTATTTTTACGGCGTCGTGGCAGTCGACCGCCGTCGGTCCAGTCCAGAGGTTGGACAGACGGGGGAAACTGTATTTGGTCCCGTCCTAAATATGGACGAACTGGAGAAAGGCAGTCCCCCCCCCCGGTAGCAAACCAATGCGGCTTCTATGCAACTAGCCAAGTCAGATAGGCTATGGCAGTTGGACTCTGTAGCGTCACTGGCGTGACTATGAGTAGAACACTTCACTTTGCTCTTTAAACATCTGCGTTCCCTGGTAGAGCAAGGCGGCTTGTAATTGCAGGCCACTGCTCGGCACATGGTTAGAGAGGAATCTCGCTTTGGCTCCCCAGGCGAGGAGCAGTCGGACCACCGCCCGTTGCCTACCCCCGAGGTCGTTAGATATTCATACAGCCCCGCCAAGCTAGCGTTCTCGGTAGCCAAGACTCCCGCATATCTCAAAAGGCCTAGCAGAAGATCCTGTGGGCAGAGGTGCTAAAAGAGACCGGGAGAAGGAAGCACCGGTTCAAAATCCGGGGCCTCCTTGCCGATGGGAGGTGTAGCAAGGCGGTACTGAACTTCTTTTCCACCATGGATGTGGGAAGGCTGGTCCCGGCCGAGGAAGACGTGGGGAGCGAGGCGTCAGAGTGGGAGCGCAGGGAGCGCAGGGAGCGGAAAGTGGAGAAGAGTAGAGGCAGGGGAGTTAGGTGTCGGGGAGAGGAACCGCTTTTCCTTCCGACGCCCTCGCTCATAGCGTCCACGGAGGAATAAGGGGGGGGTGGGGGGGGTTACGGTTTCTTTGGTTCTTTCTTTGGCTCTCGATCACGGCTTTCACTTGTTCTTTCTCTTGCCCGAATCCTTCTTTTCCTTTGTGATTTCTTTAGTGCGCGGCTTATTTACTTAGGACAGGCCTAGGCGGAGGGCAGTGGGGAGCTTGCAACGTGCCGCCTCGCACGGACAGCGGACGGGAAACCTGGATAAAAAGTGCACCGCCATAGCCTAGCAAGGCTATATGCGAGTATGAATAAACAAAAAAAAGGCTTGGGGTTTTCTGGTAGGCCGGATTTCCTAGCAGGTAGGGTAGGTAGAGTAGAGTTGAGTACCGACAGCCGTGGTTGATGGGCTGAGGATACATCCGCCGATGCCGCGCTCAAGATCGTCTGGTCGAAGGAGAGACACAGCCGCGCGCGATGGGCTATTTTGCTGGAGCCTTGCTCCGAACGAGTGATCGGCATTCGTGGCTGGCCGGCTGGCGAACTGGAGAAGCAGCAGCAGTGGTCCCTCAGCTGGCATTATCGCCACAAGTAAGAAAGCATAAAGCGTACAAATTTTTCAATTCATGCTAATCAATCTGATGTATCGATATCGTCTCTCGTTTTTGTTTATAAACAGACCGAGTTTCCTGGCAGGCTACCTAGAACAGATACATACGGCTTGTGGAGTGCCTTTAAGACTGTCACCAACCGCGGGACGCAGATGGAGAGGAGCGCGAGGCTCTGACGCGACCCGCTTGGCCTCAGTGATCACGCGTCTCGGGCCTCGAAGTTGCACACAAATTGTCACTCGAACCAGTGACTCAGGGTTGTGTCACGATACGTCGCTCGGATGGGGCCGAGCACCGGAGACGGCGTCCGGAGATGACGGACCAGAGGTGGCGTCCGGAGATGACGGACTGGAGGTGGCGTCCGGAGATGACGGCTACCTGAGTCTCCGAGCACCGGCCCGGGAGTCTTCAGTTGCGACTCCTTGAGTGAGTCCTGAGACCCGTTGTATATATATAGAGAGAGAGAATGTTCTGCCTTTAAGAAATAATCTCAACCGAATATACTGTTTACGATCTACACATTCTGATTGGTTGTTGGTGGACGCGCCGACCGAGCTTCCTTCCAGCCATAGGGTATTCGGGCCAGGTGGAAGAGACGATTCTACCGCGCGCAGCGCGGAAACTCGACTTAGAAGTGATAGTTGAGGAGAAGGTGGAGGCGATGAAGGAGGCGGAACGGGGAAGGGCAGGGCTAACCATCTTTACGGATGGGCCGAGGGCCAGCAGTGGAGCGACGGGGTACGCGGTGGCATGGAAGAGCAGGAGTGAGTGGGTAGGTGTCAAACCCACCTGGGCTACAACCAGGAGGCCTTCGACGCGGAATGCGCAGCGCTAGCGCGAGCATTAGAGCTGGCGACAAGGAGAAGAACGACCCGGAAGCAGTCACCATCTTCACGGACGCGCAGGCTGCGATGAGAAGAATAGTGGCAGAAGAACCAGGGCCAGGACAGAAGTATGCCGTGATGGCTAGAAAGTGGGTAGCGGCTTTGAAGGCGGCCGGGCCAGAAATGCGCATAGAGGTCAGATGGTGCCCGGCCCACGAAGGAGTGGAGGGCAACGAGAAAGCGGACGAATGGGCGAAGCAGGCGGCAGAAGAGCCGGATGCCCGGGGAGTAGAGTGGCTGAGGTATGGGGACCGGTATGGGGCGCGAATAATGCCCTCCCAGATCCCTGAAGAGGGAGATCGCGGAGAAGTAGTGGGCCGAAGCGAGGAGCTGGGCTGAGGGGCGAGTCAGAGGAAAGAATTACAGGCTGTCGAGGAGCCAGCGGCCGGATCGAATGGTGGAGCGAGCGCCAAAACGCCTGGCAGGACGCTTCCACCAACTCCGAACAGGGCACTGCCGCACAGGGCAAAACTGGAATGGACGAAGAACGCAGACAGGGCAGAGTTTTTTTGTTTTTTTTTGTTTATTTGTTACTCGCATGCGACCTATCTAGGTCATGGCGGGATTATGTACTGCATAGTACAATCCGTTTCCAGTCCGCTGTCCGCGCAGTGGCGGCACGTTGCAAGCGTAGGGTGTGGATGGTGCCGATACAAGACACAGACGAGGGAACACCTGTTCAAGCACTGCAAGGAATGGAAGCCGCAACAGAAGATCCTGTGGGCGGAAGTACGAAAGGAGACAGGAAGGGGGAAGGACCGCTTCACGATCCGGGACCTGTTCGCAGACGAGCGGCGCACCAGCGCAATCCTAGACTTTTTGCGCACCACGAAGGTGGGAAGTAGGGTGGGATGGCGCGCAGTACCACCGAAGCCGGGCGAGGACGAAGAAGCAGCGGAGAAAGGAGCAGGGGAAGCAGATTGAGGGCAGGAGGCGGGCAAGCGGGCGTGAACCGGGGCTCTCTTAGTCGTCATGGTCTTTTCCTCCTTTTCGATCTCTCATTGTCTGTCTCTCCTTCATCTCATTGATTGATTTCCTACTTCATCTCTTCGATCGATTTTCTATTGTATGACTTTCCATTTTTCTTGCACGGGACAGGCCAGGCGGGGGCAGGGGGAGTTGCCGCGGGCCGCTGGCGGACTGTGCGAGGCCGCAGCGGACGGTGAACAGGAAAGGACTGTGTATAATATCGTCATGATCCAACAGGGTCGCATACGATCAATGAATCATCATCGTCATCGACTGAGCTTCCTTCGACGCTTCGGCCTCTCGTAGCAGAGTACCCAGGCAGCCAATGGAAACCTTACGGGCAGCTGCGCTCGGCTTCGTAGGGTGCTGCAAAACACATCATCGCTCGGCTGGATGCCACTTGACCCATCGCCGACTCTCTCTTTCTTCTTTTCTCTACAGCTAGGTCGACAAGCGGAGGTCTCGCTTTCGACGGCCACCAGTTCCTGCAACTCAACAATGAATAACTCCACTAATATTCATTGGATTGATATGAAAAGTGGCTATTTATGAAGCTGAAAGTGTGCCCGTCGTCGCCATGCCGTTGGGCGTTACATGCCTTCCGGCAGCGGACCACATTGACGGCCAGCAGACGCGGTGTTGCCATCGCCAGGATGTTTTTTCGCAGCCTCGCCAGCTATGGCTGTCGGGTTTCAACCTATTCAACTTACCTTACCTGCTAGCGAATCCGGCGTACTAGATAAATCTGGCATGGGGAAACCCTTGTGGCGTTGAGGACTTGTTTGGCGTATGTTCTGGCACTGTAGACGTTTTCTCCTTCGGTTTGTTGTTTTGCCACCACCACACCCCTCAACGCCTCCATTCACCCTGCACAATAATAACAAGACCACCTCGACAACTCCACCACTGCGCAGCCACGCCCACGCGGGAAGAAGGCGACTCATCTATCTACCATGGAAACCATCTGTATGTACGTGCAAGGTGATTGAAGGCATGCTCAACGCACCTTGTGAGGAGGTCCTAGGGTAGTCGATAGTACTCACGAATTACAGCTGCCTAGGCCGGCGGTGTTGCGACAGCCAGCCCATCTCTTTCCGTAGCTCTATAGACTCGAGACTCTCTTCCCCAGCCATTGTCTCTCCCAATGCTGTCGTGCCCACCACCCTCGTCAAGGCGCTGTCCTCTGACCGGAGGTCCGAAATCGGGTTTTTTGCACTGAGCTTGCAGTCCGTCCAGTCCCGTCCTCCACAAAAAGATTGGCAGTCCCGTCTTAGCTGAGCACGGACTGGAGGCATGCAGTCCAGTCCGGTCCGAGGCTCAGGACGGACGGATTGGACTGGCCAGCGGACAGCTGTCAGGTTAGGACGTGGATAGTTCCCCGGAGTATTTGCTGCTGCTTCTTCTTCCGTTCCGTAGCTATTTTTCCTATGTACGTACATACCTTGTACCAGAATTACGTACTCCTAGTCGCCCCTGCGTGTACATAATCGCGGGATTCGGCGTGTGCATTGCGAGTTGGCCCGAGGAGAACGATACGCACCCGGAGATAGCGTAGGCATGCAAGGTGTGTGTGAGTATGTGTGCAGAGGCTGGGCTGGGCTGGGCTGGGCTGGCGGCAGGCAGTCATCACTGGGCGCTGTCGAGTAGCTAGCTGGCTTCACCGTCCCGATGCAATTTCGGCACATCACCGCGAGAAATGGCGGTTGCTGAAGTAGCGAAAGAGATTATTCACAGAAATGGCCATTTCTCGGGCAAGCACCCCCCCCTTCACAGCCAACCTCCCCACGCCAATCGATCAGCCTCAAAGGAACCAAACAGCCAAAGAAAAAAACCAGTCCAGCACCCCAACGCCTCTAATTGACCTGCTCGCAAAAAGCACACACATGCACGCATAACCTTTCACCTACCGCTCCTTATTACCGGGCAAACAAGCACAGCCACACCCAACCGCCGGGCACCTCTCCATCCCTTCCTCGTGCTCGACATCCTCACCGACAAACCAGCCTCTCAAACACCCCTCGCACCCGCCATGGCCGCAAACAGCACAGACGGTCCACCTTCTCTGTTTCCCTAGTTCGCCGCAGATTACACATGCTGCGCCGCCCTGGCCGGAACATTTCTTGCACCACCCTCCGCCTCGGCCTCCCACGGCACGTCCGCACTCGCCGCAGCTGAGATCGACGTCAACGTTGAATTGTCCGGACATGCGGATAGCCTCGGAAGGCGCAAGTTTGCGAACCAATGCTGCGACAGAGAAGTGACGCATCCGCGTAAGGAGTGAAAGATAGCCGTCGAGAACCTCTTCGATGATGTGCGGGGAGAACGCCATGCGTTCGTGGAGCAGGAGGATCAGTACTGCCGCCGTTTGAATGTCACCGGTTTCGGTCGAGTAGACAAGGAGTTGTTCGACCATGCGCCGGGATGACCACGGCTTCTCGTCGTCTGCCGTGGCTACGCTGGGGAGTGGCATGTGGAGCTGGGGGGCTGACTGCGCTTGCTGGCCCGTGTGGGGGGAGAGAATTGTGGATGCATTCATCTCCTCGGTAATAGGTGGCAGGGAGTTGCTGGAGATGTCGGGATGGGTGTGATTGTGGTAGTTAGGCGATTCCGAGTCCGACATGTCGCTGCGTGTTAACCCCAAAACACCATAGCTGCTCGATGTCTGCTCGCTCACGAGCGAGAACTGGCGCTGTAGGCTTGGTGAGCTATTGAAGGAAGTGTCGGTGTGGGTGGTGGCCGAGTAAGGGTGTGATGTCGAGTGCTCGTGGTTGCCGTTGGTCTTAGCATGGGCCGGGTTGTTGATGTCGACGCAGGCGGTTGGTTCCTGCACGAGACCGGCAACACTGAGAGGATCGGAGCGCTCAGTGGTCGCAGTGAATAGGGGAAGATTGAGATTTTCGTCGATGGAGTGGTGGACGCTGCTGGTACCGTTGACATCCGCCTTAGATTCACCAGCCGGCCGCGCCTGGGCGGCAAAGTCGTGGGTCTTTATTTGGTTTCTTGCGCTAGTATCGATAGTGAGAGCTAGCTGACCTTTACCGTTGCTTGGACTGCCGTTTGGAGCAGCGCTGTCCGATTGGGTCGGGGCAAACGACGCAACAGCCCTGCCGACCGCCGCATATTCTTCGCCATCGGTGGAGATGGTGGAGCTCGAGGGGCTCCGACCGAACGCCGAAGGAGGAAGCCTAAGAAGCTGCTCTCCTACCGGCTCGTGTTTGGCTGGGGTTGGTGTAGCAATGCTCGCCGGTGATCGTGGTGCTAACGGAGTGGCGCCTCCGGACGCACTCGCAGAGTTGTCACCGCCGAGACCGAGCGCCCTCCTCGCGACCAAGCCGGTGGGGTGTTGAGCCGAGGAAACACTCTCTGCGCGCCGATATTGCTGCCTCTCGGCTGCTTCCGCGTCTTCCGATGCTATCATCTTCCGTATCATTTTCCACGATGTCGCAGTGCGATGACACTGTGCCCGAAATGCCACCCGCGCATTCCAGTCGCAAGCCTGGATAAGCGTCACCTTCTTTCCTCCGGCGGCGCCGTCCAGATCGATGATGTATTTTTCCGCAAAATAATCAAACGCCTCCTTGTCGAACAAGCTCGGAATTGAGACCTGTGCAGCAGACTGAGCAGGCACAAATTTGTCGGGTGACGTGCCGAAGAGGTTGAGCGAGGGTCTGGGAGACCGGAAGGAACTGCTGCGGCCGTGACTCCGGCGATCATCGCGTAATGCATCCTCATCGAAGTCGGCCCGTCCCCCAACCGTGTGGAATCGACTCCGGGCCCGTCGCTGTCCCGCAAACGTGAAGTCTCCACTAGGAGCCCATGATATGGCGCTGTGCGCCAAAGAATCGATCGGTTGCGGCGCAGAAGGGACGTAAGTTTGAACTAAGGTAGAATCTTTCGCGCAAGACCATAGTACATCTTCATCCTTCCAAAGTATGCCCGTAGTCGCATTATCGTGTACGTCCATAATCCTAGAAGGGATGTAAGGCCGCTTGAAGTCCCACAGCAGCATCCGGTGATCAGTGTTGATGGCGCAAGTAGCCAACTGAGTAGTGTCGTTCTTGTTATTCCGCGATGGTCTCCACGCAATCCGGCTCACGGATGCCATCGTAGTGAGTTCATGCTTCGGTTTCCGCCTTGGATCGGCATTGAAGTCCCATATCCTTACAGTACGATCTCTTCCGCCGCTCGCACAGTGTCTCCCATCGGGGTGCCAATCAACTGTAAAAGCCGGTCCGTTGTGTGCATTGATCTTGCGTTCGTATATTGATTCCTTCCGATAGTCCCACCGCTGTTGGGACGTCAGCTCGGACACTCCAAACGCTCCGCTCGTTAAATCGCAGCCACTAACCTGTATGGCGCCACTATCGAAAGCAGCTGCAAACTCCGTCGCATTCGCAGCATTGAACTGGACATCCCTCACAGCATCGGACTTCCCCACAAACGTAAACCTGCTCTTATTTTCCCTGAGGTCCCACAGCTTGATGGTCCCATCCTGACTCGCGCTGAGAAGCAGATTCCCATTCGCCTGGTTGAAGGCCAATCGATGGACCTGTCGACCATGTTCCCTGAACACCCGATCCAGCCTCCCCTGCTTGACATCGTACAGACAGATGGTGCCGTTAGTCCCCGCCGTCGCGATGATGTTCTTTTGGTGGATAGTCCCCCACTTGACGTCATACTGGAAATGTCGCTTCTGCTCGCCGGGGAGTCGCAGGTTCGCCTCTTCGGTGATCTCGTTGGTGCCAACGCGGAGGACGCGTAGGATCTCGCGGCCGGCTACAACGATGCGGTCCTCATCGCCCGCGGAGAGAGCTAGGATCGCCGAGCCGAGGTTGTAGCGTAAATTTCGGGGCACTGTAAGGTTCCTGAGGACGGCATGTTAGTACGCGCGCTCCCGCGCCGGCGGCGGCAGGCCTTTAGGGGGAATGGCATACGGAGCGTTGGCCACACTCCCGGGACCGCTACCACCGCCGCCCCCACCACTCGCGCCTGTAAGCCCGCCGGTGTTACCTGAGGAGCTAGGCGGGCGACTGGTGCCAACGAACGGCTGTGTGAGCCGGGCAAAGACAGCACGACGTGACTGGTGCTGCTGCGGCGGCGGGGGTTGACTCAGGTTGGCGGACAGCAGAGTGTGGTGGTACTGCGCGTAGAGGCTGTCTGCCATCGGGGATTGTCATTCGAAGGAGGAGGGCGTGGATATTGCTTGTCGACGGAGACGGAGAGCGTCCATAGATTCCGCCAGATAACCACGTACGTAAGCAGCCGCGTGGGGGCGTCTTGCTGGTTGCGCTTTTTTTTGTTGTTTAGCGGGGATTGGGGCTGCTAGTAATGACGCTAGCAAACGGGACGTATCGTGCGACAGCTATCTATCTAACCGGCGTGCTTCCTGTTGGTGGTGGTGATATTGCCCAGCGAGTGGTTGAATAATATGAGGCTGAAGATGATCACCAGGCGGGATCGTATCTATGCTGGGTGGGAGGAGGCAGATTGACCAGATTGGCGATGATCGACATGATAAGATCTCGATAACATGGATGTACGACAACACAGCAGAACATGGAAAACAAAATATGCGCAAGCAAAAGGAAAATATATTGCGAATCGTACAGAATAAGAGGACCCGTAATCTGCGTATTGTAGTTCGGGTTGATTCGGTGACTGTTCCGAGAATTCAAGTGAGGGTATGTATGTAACTGCTGTAGAGAAAGCAGTCGGGTACCTATGTCCTCCACATCTTCAACACGAACCGAAACAAACGATCAGGCATCAGGAACGACATCTACCGCCCCACAGTAGTTGGCTACCTGAAGTTGAGAGGTGGGAAAAAAACGATATTTTACGGCTATGTAAACGGTAGTTACGGACTCCAAGGTTTTATGCGATATCCTTGCTTCCTCAGTTTGGCGCTTTTTATTTATTCATTTATTTACTCGGAATCTAGATCACGGCGATACACTTTTCCAGTCCTTTCGGCTCGTTGTGGCTCCCGCTGCTCCGCTGGCCTGTCACAAGAATGAAGAGTCCACCAAAGAAATGACAAAGGAAAGGACAAAAGAAAAGACAAAAGAAGCCGCCTCGCTACACCGCTCGTCGACGAAGAGGTCACTGATCTTGAAGAGATCCTCCGATCCTGGTGCTCCCGGGTCCGGATTTGGTACGGGATTTCTCAGTTTGCTGCAACACCCCAGAAAAATCCCAATTAGGCCATAACCAGAGTGATATCACGTGAGGCTGTCGTGCGGCGCGACTATTAAACCACATTGACCTGGGTATCCACATGAAATTATCACCAGCTACTTACCTATGTATGCAGGTGGTAGAGTTGGATGACTACTTCCTTTCTGCGCATCTAGCAACCTTGTGCGATTCGCTCCGACAATTAGATGATCTCCTTCAGGGCATCAGGACTCTAGAACCATTGCCAACTTCTACTCCTCCGGTGGTCCTTCGTAGCTCCAAGCCCCCACACATCCGTCTCCCAACGCTCTTCTCCTCGCGAAATTCCAAGCCCTCGAATAGCGAACACCGAGCCGCTCGAAGCCGTCCGACCAAATTTGCACATCTGGCGAATCTGAGCTGGGATTGGAACGTCAACGGCAATTCCCGTCTGGGTTGCCACCAACCACACCTAGCGCGTATCCCAACTCCGTACATAGGTAGTCATTGTCTTATCGCCCGCTTTATCTGGCCCTCGCCCCCCGTCCGCTACATACACGCACACACACACAACAGCACCAACATGGCAAGATACCCCCCTCCGCGCGTATAGATATACATGCATACTTGCATATCTCCACGGTGCGATGGAGCGAGAAGCACTAATGTTTTCTTCCAACCAGGCCGTGACGCGCCCCTCGCATACGAGTTTCACGTTGCGCCTCAAGAACGGCAAGACGACGACGTTTCTGTACGCACAAGCCTCGACGCCGATAGTCGCCCTGAAAGCGGATCTGTTTGAGGCCCTGCACGAGCACTCCCGCAAGCACACGCTCTCTCTCGCAGGGGGGCTGCCCGAGTCGCCTGACGAGATCGTGCTCGGTGCCACGGCCGCCGCCCCCACCGCCGCCAGCGACGGCGACGGGAAGAATGCCGCTAGGAAATGGTACCCCCTCGACGGTCAGGATGGGAAGAAGGCGACCGTCAAGGACGTTGGCATCAGCGATGGTGATACCCTTGCTTGGAGCACGAACAAGAAGAAGTTTGATGTCGAGGAGATGGAGGTCATCGACGATGGAATGGGCACGGAATAGAGGGGAGGTGGTGGGGAACATAGTGGGGAGAGCTGCAGTCATATTGGGTCTGATTTGAGCTGCCGTTATACAGTTGGAGATGATGCTTGACTGGCGTTTGAAAGTACGTGCGCGCATCACGATACCCGACATACAGGCGACAGCACCGAACCACCGTCAAGACCTCCGTACGTTTTTCGTTTGGTCGGTATCTGTTACATCCAAAAATAACCGCCCACACTAGCCAAGCTGCCGCAAGCCGCCGCGGCTACCATAAGCCTCAAATCAGTCTACCCATATTCTCTCCAGTGAACAACTTATCATCACCCTTGTTGACCGCCCCGAAGGGCGCATCGACCACGTCTATGGTCGGAACGAGCCTCCCAGCCACCACGCACTCGTCCGCGGGAATGTGGTCCAGCCACGCATTAGAGATGAATCCCAGCACGGTCACCTGCCGAGAGCAGATGGTCAAACGCCGGCGTCGGGATCGTCGCGACGTCTGCTTCGCTCTGGCCAGGCGATGGCTCCGCGTGCGATGGCTTTGCCCTGGAAGGCGATGCGCGAGATCGCCAGTGGCAGGAGCGGAGGGCCAACGTTGTCGTAGTAGCTTATGCCGAACGAGTCAACACCAGCGCTCCTGCACCTCCGGGGGGTGGATGGGACGCGCAGATCGATGTAGTCCAGTGCAGCAGCGATGAGCTATGCCTCGGGATCGACGTCCTTATAGTTCAGCGTGATGTCGGCGCCCAACACACCACGACAGTACTGACACTTCTCCTCGCTGCCGGCGGGAGCGACGGCCTTCTCGATGCCAGGGACCTTCTTCGCTGTCTGGACGAGATAGAGCCGGTCGCGCCTACCGCCGCCCCTCAGCCATGAATTCGAGCCGCTCTCCGTGTCTTGTCTTCAGTTCTTGTCCTCGGTCCCGTCCTCGGTCCCGCTCCTCGCCGCTCGCCGCTCGCCGCCCTCGCGCTCTTCGCTCATCGTTCATCGCCAATCACTCGCGCGCGAGGCGCAGCCTCCGCAGCTTCGAGCCGAGAAGATACCAGATCCACCCGCGTTCGACGGTATCCGTGAGGAGCTTGAGTTCGTTGCGAAACTCAACCCTGGGCTCCCGACGCCTGCCATGCGGATGGCCTATGCCCCCGGCGATCCGGATCCCATGGGCACGGCTCCTCCGAAGCTCTACGGGTTGAAACAGGGCAAAGCGCGAGTTCACCGTCTACTTCTCGAAGTTCCAGATGCTCATTTCGAAGCTCCAGGGATGAGCGTGCGAAGCTTGACGCCTTGCGTGAAGGCTTGTCGATCGAGCTTCACCGAAAGAGCGAATAGGCGAATGCTGAGTGCTAGAGCGACAAGCGGGGAGCAGCGAGACCGAGACAAGGCCTGAGGACAAGACAGAGAAAGAGACAAAGGTTCATGACTGAAGACAGGACGAGGACACAGGCAAGCAGTCGGGACAAGGTTGCTGCAACCGTGGTGTTGACGCGTTGTTGCGTAAAGAAAAGAAGAAGAAACGGAAGAAGCGTGGGCGGCGCCTCCTTGTAACGATATCCGTCGCCCCGGGCTAGACTAGCGACTCTTACTCCAGCGGCCCGCATTCCTTCTTTCCGCATTCCCAAACCAAGCTGACGACGAGCCGTGACAGTAACCCCATCCTATTCCTGACTTGACACATGCCGTGCTGTTGTCATGTGCCATTCATCTCTCTCAAACTCCTGGAATGTTTCTGAGGAAGATTGGGGTGCAGGTGGCGAGGGCATAGGTGGTGACAGCAGTGGCGGACATGCTTGCGAGTGGTGATGTTGATGTCTGACGAAAGCACTATCGAACGCATTATGTAGAAGAAATTTCAGCCTCTCTACATAGTCGGGTTCCCACTGCAGAGGTGTTAGTGCTAGCTCGTATAGTTACCGTGAAGTTGGTATGCCCACTCGTAGAAACTAGCACTCGGCCAGCCCACCCATGATCTACAGGGCTAGAACATATGCTTCCGGGCCGGTGTTGCAGTGGGTCTTTTCGGGGTCGAGGGGTAGTCGGTTCGGGCTCCAGCAAAAGAACCGTGTCGTGAGATGGAAGAAGGTGCGCCGTGAGATTATCGGACTGTTGCTGCAAGTCACTAATCATCGAGATCTTCACAGAACGAGGCATTGCTACCGCAAACGAATCACCATACCTACACGCATACGGTACAGCAACCTACGGTGGGAGGAACTTGAGAAACAACCACGCGCTGTGTTTGAGGAGCGAACACTGGGGCGTGTTGTACGCCGCACGTGCACCACCAGCTGTACGAACTCGGAGAAGTGCTAGGACGGTAGGGAAACCTCTGCGCAGTCATGTCATTTCTTTCCCGCAAATTACCAAACACTGAGGGTGATTAGGATGAAGGTGAGGACTTGAGTACGGCTTTCGTTGGCATGCATAGTAGATTCCAAAGTCCAGCCCCCTTGGCCAAGGGGCCGGCCCATCTATCTACATATAAACCGATATCTCTCTCCCGGCAGGCTAGAACATATGTGATAGATAGCGATCTCGCACCGCAAGGATTTTGATCCGGCCACCCCGCATCAACCCGTGCAAGAAGGTCAGAGCCACGGTAACCGGGCTACGTAATAGATATACCTATGTAGTGCATAGCGCGTTGGGCAGGCTGCGGACGAGACGACTGGTCGTACATGTTGTTTACGTATCCTGCCGCCCGCGCCTCCACCGCGCCTGCTCGATCCAATGTTACATCCTCATGCTTCATGCTCTGCTCCATGCTTCAACTACATAACGTCTCGGTCCAGATCCAGATCGCCTCTATCAACCGCCCCAACCAGCCACACCCAGCCAGCCCCACCCTAGCTATCCCAAAGCCAAGAAAGAAAAAAGTATTTAAACCAAAAAAACAGAAAACACCCACGGCTGTACCTCGATCGTGAACCTCTCAACATATATGCCGTTGCAAAGAAGTACAAAATAAATAAAAAGCATCAACATCCTTACCACCCAAAAAAGCGAACCGGATCCATGAGCCTAAGGAAAACCCACCCCTGTGCCATTGGTGTTACCTCCTCCTGACTCCCGCCATCACATCGCACGCGACCGTCTCGAACCTGACGTTCCTCTTCCAGAGCTGCGTGCACTTCTCGACACCGCCTGTTTCCAGCCAGCTCTGCAGGTTCTTGCACTGGCTGACATCAAAGACCTCGAGGTTGTGGCAGCCCTCTACGACCGCCTCGACGCCTACACCGGTCACGCGCACGCAGCCGCGGACCGAGAGTTCGCGGAGTTCGAGGAGGTGCAGGCCGATCGCACGCAAGGAGCTGTCGGATACCGCTGAACCGCAAAAGGACAGCTTTAGCGTGGACAGATGTTGGCACCCCAACGAAAGGACTTCGGTTGCTGTGTCAGAGAGAGCACAGCAGAAGGACTGGGATCAGAGGGGGTTAGTGGGGGTGTGTGACGGGGAAAGAGGGAGGGGATGGACAGACCAAGTCCAGACTCCTGAGACCCTTAGCCGCGTTGGTGAGGAATACCACGGCCGAGTCGGTAAGATACGTGCAGTCGGCAAGACAGAGGCTCTGCAGCCGCTCGAAGCGGGTCATGCTCCAGCTCTGGAAACCCTGGTCGGTGATGGTTGTGCATCGAGTGAGATCGACGTGTTCCAACCGCTTCGAGGCATGTGCGGCCAGGTGACTCATAGTCCTGTCGGTGACATGTTTGCAATAGCTCAGTGTTAGTCGGCGGAGGTTGGGACAGCCGATGACGGTGCCCGCCGGAGGATATATCTGGGGTGGGATGTAGCGGCTGGGGTTGGAGGAGGCTATCTGTTGCTGCTGGTGCACGGCGTCGGCGTACATGGGGTGGAACTCGGGGACCACCCAACCCACCACGCGCGCGAGGAGGGTGTCGGAGACTTTGCGGCAGTTGGAGAGATCGATTTCTTCGAGACCCTTGGCGCGGCTGGACATCTCGAGGATTGCTTGCCCCGTGATATCCCAGACGCTCTTCATGCGCCATTTCTTGACGTGGGCGCCGCAGTGTTGGGCTAGTGCCGAGAAGCCCTCGTCCGAGATGTGGAAACAGTTGGAGATGTCGATGGTGTGCGGGCGCTGGCCAACGAACGGCGCGATGCTCTCGATGAGTACGCGGTCGTTGATGACACGGTTGTAAGGTTTAAGGTTGAGGACTTTGCATAGATGCGGTGAGCACGTCAGAAGTCTCGACCAGTGCGTCGACACGGCACGCATGCGCATCAACTCGGGCAACTCGAGGTACTTGAATACCTCGTTGAGCACATCGTCGTCGAACTGGCCGGTATTGAATCTGCTCGGTTTCCGCGAGAGGATGCGCACGTTCCCGGTTTTCGGCCGCTTTGCTGGCGACTTTTCCGGCGGCGTGGTGGCGTGCTTGGACTTGGCTGGCGGCGGTGGGGTCGGCGACGACGTGACGGACGTGGCGAGCGGCGAGCTCTTCTCTTCCGTCGGCGAGTTGGCGCCGGACGGCGAGGGCGGCGCCAGAGAACCGCGTCGCGACTTGGAGCGCACCATGGAATCGAAGTCGGAGGGCAAATAGGGGTCTGGGTCAAAGTGTTCCACTACATTGAGGTCGTTCGAACCGGTGGTTCTAAGTGGGGAACCCGATCGATTTAAACTCAAGTGCGGCGCAGGTAAGTTTGGTAAATCCGAGATGTCCATCGGATCCACCCCCACGCCGTGGTGCGGCGTCGATGGCGCCATCATCGCCGTCGGAACCGCGTTGTTTCCCATGGCCATGGCTTCGCTGTCCATCCGTGTCCGTGCCGTCTTCTCCAGCTGCTGCTGCACGTCCGGCGGACACTTCTTCCACAGCTCCGCGAGCACGTCGCCTCCGACCACCAGACATTCCACATAGGTAACCGAGCGCACCGTTGCCGTTCGCTTGGGGGCCAGATACAGTCCCGCAACTTCGCCGAAGTATTGCCCTTTCTTTAGTCGGGCCTTAATTTTAACGTTGGCCGGATCCGTTTCGTCCACCACCTCCACCTCGCCACGCACGATGAAATATATCTCTCTCCCGTTCGAATTCTGTTGCACGATCGATGTGAAGGGATCGAACGCCCGCGGCGTCGCGCTCAATCCCAGAAAGTGTAGATTCTCCGGCGGCAGGTTGGCAAACAATGGCAGTTCCTTCAGCAGCTGACGAATGTTGACCGCAACGCTGGCCAGCGCCGAAGCACTCGCCCACTGGCCGCCGGGGGGGAGCCCCTGCACTCCGAGCCCGTTCGAAAACTGTATCGGCTCATCCACGTCCATTTCCTCGTCGTCGACACCCCTCTTGACGCCGCCGACCCGTGTCGATTCCCTCTCCTTCTTCTTCTTGTTCAGCAACGTCAGCCGTTCTTCGGCCTCCTCGCGGATCGCCCTCTCCACCTCCGGATACTTCGGAAGTTCGCGCTGAAGCGCTTCCTTCGTCAGCACCACCAACAAACACTTACACCTCGCTATGATCGTCGCCGTTCGCGGGATGTTCATCAGGATCCCGATCTCCCCAAAGAAAGCGCCGGGCCTGAGCTCCGCATACGTGCTCTCCCCGTCCCTCGAGGTGACTGCCACGGCACCGCGCACCAGCCAGTACATAGCCTTCGCATCGTCCCCCTCGGTGACGATGTAGTCCCTCGGCGAGTGCAGCTGCGGCCTCAGATGCGCCGCGACGGCCGACAGGAACTCTTCCGGAGCGGACATGAAAAGTGGGAAGGAGCGCAGACGGTCCAGGAGGTCCAGCGGCATCCCATTCTGCGTCGTCAGCGGCGAGGGCCGTATGGGGCGCGCAGGATTCGCCGACGACTCGTAAGAGTGCACTATCTCGATCGTGTTGACGCGTTGTGCGTTTGCTGGGAGCACCATCGGGGGAGCCCGCCGCCGGTGCATGGTGGACACGGGGGAACGGAGACAGCGGGACCGGGACGGCGAGCAGCGTGCGGTGGCGAGGCAAAACGAGACAGAATCCGCAAGCTGCTTAGCGAGCTATCGCAGCTCTTGCGGGCAGGCGGACGGCGCCTTGCGTCCTTTCCGAGGAGTTCGCGCTTGATTGATTGCCCGATCGTATCGATGCAGCTTACGTAGGCGGGGGCGAGCTCGATAGGAAGGCGACACGACGCAAGACCAGGAAACACACGCCGTTGGCAGGCGGGGGGAGAAGTTGTGCGGAGGATGGAGGAGGACGGGCAGGGCGGGCAGGGCGGACAGCACGTATCGTAAAATGCAGATCGGGTATGCAGGCAACACGTGAGATCGACTGCGTCCGGCAAAGTGGCGGGGGGGGGGGGGGGGGGGGATTGGGCGCGGACAAGTGGATACGAGAGTGGGAGGCGAAGAGATCTGGCTGGCTGTGGCGGCGACGGCGTGGAGGAGTACTGCTCGCTCTTCCCCGCGGGAGATGGTGGGGGTGCTGGTGGGGAGAGGAGAGCAGGGAGGAATGATTGGTCGAGGAATGAGCGAAAGCGAGACGAGACAGCGGATATTGTTTTTTCCGCGACAATCGATAACGAACGAAGAGATCACGAACAGGAGATTCCCGTTCTTAAGCGATGATTATGATGGACGGCACTTAGTAAGAAGCATCCAAGTCAGACGGATGCAGCAGGAGAATCCTGCGGGGCAGCAGAAGACGTCGGGTAGGCGGTGGCTCTGCAGGAGCAGAGACCGCGTCGTTGCCACCAACGGACAGGGCTAGGTTGTTGGTTGCCGAATGGCTGGCTCGCCACAGGAAAGATCCACCTGCACCATTACTGTCCGCATTCACCAGCCCCATTACTGTCCGCATTCATCAGCCCCAATTTTGTCCGCATTCATCAGCCCCATACTGTCCGCATTCACCAGCCCCATTACTGTCCGCATTCATCAGCCACCAGCGCCAGCGGCGCCCGCACCAGCAGCATCCCGGCCGCTGGAATCATGGCGCTGGGACGGATCGAAAGTGAGACACGATCGCGAGGTGGAAGCCGTGGGCAGTTGACGAAGCAGCCGTCGAGCGGACGGGGAAAGGCCCGTCCGCAGCCCCCCGCACGCCCGCCTAATCGCGACACATCGAGTAAGAGGAAGCCAACGGCTCCGCCGCGTGCTCACCCCACAGCAGACGGATTTGCCGGAACCTCACGCCTTCGATCCTCGCACGCCACGCTTCTTTTTCGTTCCTTCCAGAACAACGATCGTCCCTTCGGCAGTGTCGTCCGTCCGTGTCCGCCTTGCCGATTGACGGCCAGTCACTCCGTGTGGATCTCCCCAGCCCCAATCCACATCTCGGCAGACGAGCGGGCGCGCAACAACGGCTTCGAGGCGGCTGCGCGGCGAATCCTCCATTGCCTGTGCTTGTGCCGGTTAGCTCTCTACTGTGGGCCAAAAATAGCATTCTCGAAGTCCCGGACAGACGCATTTCAAGTCCCGGACAAACGCATTTCAAATCCCGGGCAGACGCATCGTACGGCGCGCACACAGAAAAACAATCCGACCACCCACTTGTCCCAGGATGGATATTCTCCTGGCTCTACGTCTCCGCCGCGCGCGAAGCTGCACCCCAACTGCCGCCACGGAGAATTGTGGCTTTGGAATACACAGGGGCATTGGCGGCGTGGTGGAATCCGTTTCGAACTGATTACCTCCCATATTTATCTGTTCTAGAAAGCACGGAAGGCTAGAGAGGAAGCGCGGTATGCATTCTTGAGATTTCGCTCGCGCGCTCCGCCACGGGCAGGCCCACTGACGGCGACGCTGGGGCTTGCAAGAGCTGCAAAGACCGATTAGTTACGAAGGAATCGCATCCATCGTACCTAAAGTAGAAGGCACGACATATATACCTCTCGTGATCGACGATAAAACCAACTGGATATAAGGGGGGGGGACGGGCCGTTGAGCAGGCTGCGAAGTGGGAATGTTCGCCGGGAGGTCGGCCTCTATCTGTCCAGTTCGTCCATCCCAAGAGCCATTCGCTGTTCGGGCCCATTTCTGCCCCAAATCTCATTCGCGATTCCTGCTTCCAGCCATCATTGCCACCGGTCCCACATGCCGTTCACTCCTGCTAGCTTCGGTGACATCCCGCTGTCCCGGACTCCATTCACCCCCAGCCGCTGAACACACGTTATCCAACTGCTATCCAAAACAACCATCAGCCCGCAGTCCTCGAAATCCCGGGGCCCGGCTTCTTACAGCTCCACGCCTGCCGCAGCCTAAGAACAGAAGGCTTGGTCGTGGTACGGACGGGGCGTCCACCAGCAATGCTCGTCCGTCTACGCCGATATGATGTGTTCTGAGGCCGTGTTGGGTCTCTTTTCTTCGGCCTCGTCGTGTTCGAACCCAGGTGGCTAGAACCGCATTACGCCATTCACCGTGGCCCTGTTCGAGAGGAACACCTGCTCGGGGCATTCATTGCCCGTGAGAACTAGCTGGGATGTCCGTTTGCATGATCGCTCTCTATGGCACCGGGTGACCGTAGCCGTCCGCTACTATTCCTCGGACTGTATACATCTAATCCCCTGGCTTGGTTATCGGAATGCCTGCTGCACTGCAGCAAGGATGGCCGTCTGCATGGGCATTTGGCTCGCACACCTGTGCTACATACGTGGGGAATCACGAAGCACTGTTTTCGATTGCACGTCGACTGCACATTTTGGTACATAGCTGGCGGGAGTAAGTAACCACGCAGAGCTGGCTCCTCTCTCTCCCGAGAGATGGGTGCCTACTGGGCCGATCGGTCGCATGTGGTCTGTGGTGTCAGTTAATACCCCCCGTTGGGAGCTAGTTAGTGCTATGTAGTCGTAGCAGGCCGCTCTGCCTGCTTTGCCCCATCACCTAGAGCTTCCTCCACCCTCTTCCACTGCTATCCCTCCACCATGGCTGGCCCCTACAACGGCACCTTCAGTCCCGTCTCATCCACCCACCTCTCGTTCATCTCCATCCCGTCTCGCCAACACCCCCCAGGAACATTTCCACGCTCATCTGTACGCTCAACGGCATCCTTCAGCTCGGCCCACCGCAACACTGTTCCGGCAGTCCTCTCCTCTTCGCCACCCTCACCGCAATCCCTCAGCTCCTCGGCCCAGCACAACTACCCCGCAAGCTGCCCCAACTGCTCTCTGCCACTGCTGGACAGCGATCCGATGGCAGCTCTCGGAACCTCGGCGATCGTCAAGCCGGGCCAACTGTCCCATCCCCTACCGCCCACCGCCGGCACAAGCACAGAGTCCCCGTGCTGTATCAGCGCACAGTCGGTCACCTCCATTCTCCTTTCCAATCCGGTGGCGGGCGGTAACTGCGTCATATTCCGCCGCAAAACCCGCACGTCCTCCGCGTTGCCTCCACAGCCCCTGGCAAAAGCACCCACGGCTTCGGAGGTCGCCGAAGCAGCCCAGACTGGAACTTCCGTGGCCGCAACCCCCGTCTCGATCCCTCCGATACCGACACAGTCGTGGGACGTGATCTCTGGCCACGGCTTCGAGGTCACCCCGCGGGGCAGTGTTCTCTATCGTGGACGTGAACGCGCCCTGGAGTCCGCCTTTGTCGGCGCGTGGACCAGCGATCGCGGCACGCTACAGAAGCTCATGCCTCTCGCCACCTCCAAGGTCGACTTTCGCTTCGCCCTCTATGGCCCAGGGAACCATACGAGCTTCTTCCGGGCTTTCAGCCAGTGCAATGGGAAGGGCTCCTGGAGACGCCTTCTGGGCGAGGATGTCGGGGACGAGAAGCCGACGCACATCGTTCATATGGACTTGCCTGAGGTGCTGGCGCAGATGGTGGCTCTGGGAGTGAATGCGAGGGACCTCGTCGGGTGTCTGAAGCAGGGCGAGTTTGGGACGATGAGGCTCGAGTTTACGCCTAAGCTATGGACAACGCCTGAGGAGCGAGAGCTACAGCTCACCGGAAAAGAGAGGGCTTGGGAGAAGTCGAAGGCATGGAAGAAGGGATGGTGGTATACAAGTAGGAAGGGAATGGGGGTCTGGATAAGTTAGGTGCGGAGTTGGCTGCAAAGGAGCCGGTTCGTGGATGATGGAGTCGAACGAGTGCGAGTGCGAGTTCTTTACGCTATGGGGAGGTCAGGGAGCTGTAGGAGTTTCTATCATTGCCGGGGGAAGTATCCTTCAATGCGGGTCATTGACTACCAATGCAATGCTGTTTTATGACAACCTGTCACTGCTCTCAACTTTCGATCGATCATGAGTTCATGACTCTACGCGGTGTCTCCATATCCCATGAAAGCACATCTATGTAGGTTTCCCCACTGTCACTTCTCCGCATGCATGCAACTTCCCTTACCCAACCCCCCCCCCTACTTAGTGGCATGTCTCCCCGCTCGCTTATCGCCTTGGCCCTGGTCATCCGATCTGTGCAACACCATGATTCCGCCCCGCGATCAGAACTAGAGAACCACGGTATGATATGTGCCACAAAGCCAGCTACAAAGCCAAATCAAAATGTCAGTTGGCGTCCCACCTCTTTCCTTCCCATGTTCCTCCCATCATCTCCACCTGCAATTCGCTCCATCCCCCAGCTTCGTCTCCGCATCACGATACCAACGATGCCTCCCAAACGCAGGCTCGCCACTGCTGCAGCCCCATTGACGAAGAAAAAGAAGCTGTTGCAAACGACGCTCATCCCACCCACGCCCGCTGCGGTTCCCGCCACCGCGGCCATCGCAGGGGACTACGACGCCGCAGTTGTAAACCGCAAATACTACCCGCCCGTCCTCACCAACACCCGCTGCAGCGCGTACCTCACCGGAGCTCTAGCCACTCCCATCGAAGCCCTAACTCATGTCCTCTCGGCTAGTCCCCCGCCGCCCCCAGTGGCTCCGACCGATACCGTGGTGCACTGGTTCCGTTCGGATTTGAGAACCGACGACAATACCGGCCTCCACCTCGCCTCCCGGACCGGCGCCGAGGTTCTAGGGCTGTATGTCTTCTCCCCTGAGGACTTCGATGCGCATATCGTTTCTCCTGCTCGAATCGATTTTATCCTGAGATCCCTCGAGGCCCTGCGGGATGATCTGAGGAAATTGAGGATCCCGCTGTGGACCGAGGCTGTGGAGAGGAGGCAAGATGTTCCCCGACGGGTGGTGGAGCTGGCCACCGAGTGGGGGGCAAAGAGGGTGTATGCGAATATGGAGTATGAGGTCGACGAGGCAAGGAGAGATATGAGAGTGCTGGAGGAGGCGAGAAAGAAGGGGTTGTCCGTGGATGTAGTACATGATACTTGCGTGGTACCACCGGGGATGTGCGTTACCAAGGTATGTATATGGTTTGGACGACCGCGGCGGGCGAATGAGTGACTGACGTTCGCAGACTAGCGGGAAGATGTTTGCTGTGTACTCACCATGGTACAAGGCATTTCTCCAGTTACTATCAAAGGATCGAAAGCTCCTCACGCTGCGGCCTCCGCCGGCTGCAAACCCGGAGTCTACACTTGTCTTGCGTGCGGTGCTCTTCGCCAGTCCGCTCCCCGGCCTTCCGACAGGAAAACCCCTTACCGAAGCAGAAACCAAGACACTGCGCGAACTTTACCCCGCGGGCTCTCGCGCTGCAGACGCATTACTCACCTCGTTTCTAGCCCAGAAAGGCCGACAATACTCAGCGGATCGGAACACGCCCTCGATAGCTGGGACGTCGGGCCTGTCGCCCCACTTCGCAGCGGGCACACTGTCCGCGCGCACCGCGCTTGTCCGCGCCCAAGCTGTGAATGACGGTAAACTGTCGGGCGGTAAGGTAGGACTCGACACATGGATATCCGAAGTTGCGTGGCGAGATTTCTACAAGCATGTCCTCGTCGCCTTCCCGCACATCTGTATGAACAAGCCTTTCAAGCCTGCATTCGCCTCCATCCGGTGGCTCCCCCCATCGGCCCTCCACGATGCCCGCCTCACCGCCTGGAAATCCGGTCGTACCGGCTTCCCGCTCGTCGATGCGGCTATGCGACATCTCGCTGCCGAGAAGATAATGCCCAACCGTCTACGCATGGTCGTCGCTTCTTTCCTGTGCAAAGACCTGCACATCGACTGGCGTCTCGGAGAGCAGTACTTCTCGTCGCAGCTGGTCGACGGTGACTTCGCGAGCAACAACGGAGGCTGGGGATTCGCCTCCAGTGACGGTGTCGATCCACAGCCGTATTTTAGGATCTTCAATCCAACAGCCCAGGGAGAGACGTGGGACAAAGATGGCAAGTACGTGAGGATGTGGGTTGAAGAGTTGAAGGAATACAGAGGAAATGTGTGGAAGATCACGAAGGAGGAGAGGAAGAAGTGCGGATATCCGTTGGAAATTGTGGACCATGCGGTGCAAAGGAAAGGCGCTATAGAGATGTATAAACAGGGCATTGAGCGCGGGAAAGTCGCGGTATGAGTGTGGTGATTGATTTATATTTTTGCCGGGCTGGTTAAATGACAGATTTTGGATAACTATCCACCACTTGTCGGCTCGACTTGGAATCGTTCTGCCCGAGAGTGACAGAATATCAATTCATTCCGTCCAATTGTATGCATGTGTTTCGATCGCTTCAATCTTATCTCCGGTAATTTCATGTCGGTCGTCATTCAGCGGGTAACCCCTCACCCGCGAAATACTGCATTCTGATTGGCCGATTGAAGTGGCACCACCCATCTCGGGTTTTCCCACCATCGCCCCACAACACGATCCAGTATCCGAACCCATTCGTGCCCCCGCCCCCGGAAACAACTCTCCACTCTCAACCTACCCACAGCCAGACAATGTTTGCCACTCGCGCACTCACATCGACTCTGCGTCGCGCCACGCTCCCTCGCGCCGTAGCAGCGACCAGCCGGCCTCTCTCGGTCTCGGCATTCCGAGCCCAACCAACTCCCGAGAAGAAGTTCAAGACGTTCAACGGTTTTTCACTTCCCAACCCGAAGCCCCACCCCCCATCACCGCGACTGATGTTGTTTCTCTCCGGCAGAGGTCAAGGTCGAGAGCGACCTTCTGGGGCCTGGAGCCGAGCCTGGAACCGTTCCTACCGATCTCGAGCAGGCCACCGGTCTCGAGCGACTGGAGATCCTCGGAAAGATGGAGGGCGTCGACATCTTCGACATGACGCCGCTCGACGCTAGCCGGAAGGGTTCGTGTTCCCTTACTTCAGCGATGGGGATTTCGGGGGGGGGCGCGGAATAGTGATGGATCGTGTTGTGTCGCTGCTTTGGTTTTTTTTTCCCCCCCAGTCGAAGGGGAATCGGGACGGAATGATATCACCTCCGACCAGGTGTAATCGGGTTGCCCAGTGGCCCGATAAGCGCTGACAGAGTGATGCCCAGGAACCCTCGACAACCCCATCACTATCTCGTCCTACGGTGATGAGCGCTACCTGGGATGCACCGGATGCCCCGCCGACAGCCACGTCGTCATATGGCTCACCGTCTCCAAGGACCGTCCCATCGAGCGATGCCCCGAGTGCGGCTCCGTCTACAAGATGGACTACGTCGGCCCCGAGGAGAGCCACGACCACCACCACCACGGCGACCGTATATTTCCCCCTTCTCCTTTCCTCCGAGGTAGTTCTACAGATTTAACCTTTTACCGGCACACGTGTCAATCACAGACGCCAACGAGCCTCTCGACCCCCCCACTATGGCCGACTTCGTTAAGCCCCAGTATTGGTAGATATCCACTTTCCGACCAAAGCCAACCCAAATCAAACCGGGAGCAACCCCGTGACATAGGGGGAGGGAACGGGTTTTTTTTCTAGCTTGCTTTCTTGTTTTTCTTTGTTTCCCCCCTTTTTTTTGTGGGTGGGGGGAGGAGAGAAGAGGATGTGTCTCAAAACATAAAAATAAGCCAAGCATGCCGAAGTCAAAAGCCCTCGTGTAGATTCAGCACAGCCGCCAGGTGAAGGGGGGAGTGTGAGTCCGGGAATAGAGAGGATGTGTTGATCGTGAGCTCGCGACGCTGTGCCGATCGGTGTTGCGACGAATCATCAGCTATGTCTATGCTGATCGTCCCATTCCGAGATGTCACCGTGCCAGCTGGAGTCGAGTAACGCAAGTACCTTCCCAAGTACAATACCGGCGAGAAACCAACACAACATCAACTCCGGTCACGTCACACGGTAGCACTCGTCAGACCATCGACCCGCCCGCGCCCGGAATCGCAGTTGGTGCCCATCTAGTTACCGTCACCGCCGTGTCCTGTGGCGGCGGAAGCGAACGGGCGGGTATATCCAGCGGGACTTGTCGGGTTGTCTAGTCGAGCGGTCTTATAGCTGGTGCATCGACGGCGACGGGCGGTTGCTACTTGGTTACCGATGTGCTCCGTAGTAAGACTATTCGATCGGAAAGGGGAGGCCACATGGCGGAGTCGCTCTTTGCGAGAAGGGAGGTGGGTCGGAAGCTGCTGCAGCCGCTGTTACATATTGGCTGTCGAGCATCTTGCCACGTAGGATTGGAGGCAGGTGGGCATGGATGGGTCGGATCAACAGTGCCTGCCGCCTCTCCTCGACACGGGACATCACCAAACCCTACGGCTCATGGTGTGGTTCTATTGATCGACTGTGGCTCTTTGAAACATCAGGCATCAGATCACTTCACATTCCACAGATTGGATGCCCGAGGCGAGCACAATCACACTGCAGACACCCGATTTGTAATCCCGAAAGACAGAAAAGCAAGTATATGCGAACGCCCTTTCAACGAACAAACGCCAATTTGCCAACTTTTTTTTTCCAGTTCCACTGAAGTTCGTTACGGTTTGACGTGACAACAAGGAAGGATTTTTGTTTTAGATTTAGACGAACTAAAAGGAGAGAGAATAGAGATAGAGATTAGCACTCATCCGACGACCGCGAGATACACCCCTCGTCGAGCACCGCTCATATTCCCAGCGGCTAGAGGGGGCCCGAGGCATAGCATCTGAGTCCAACGCTGCGCATAGGCGTATCGCAGATCAACTCGCAACGAGAGGGGTGTGATGTCTCCCAGACACAGCTGCAGCCGGGGGTAAAAGAAACTTACTTTACTCATCATCCTCGTCTTCTTCCTCCTCCTCTTCCGCCTCGATGGTGGTCTGGGCGATACGGTCTAGATCACGCTGGCCCTGCTGGGAGATGCGGCGACCGCCCTTGAGGCCGTCCTCGACGACACCGATCTTCTCAAGAGCCTGGAGGATCTTGCGGTCGACCGAGCCGGAAGCATCGACGTGGTGACTCGGACGCGAACCGCGGTTCTTCTGTCCTCCGTGGACCTTGCGAAGGCGTCCGACACCGACCGACTTGCGCATGTAGACGTGACGGGCGACGGCAGCGGCACGAACATAGAACCAATCCATCGACTGGGGAGGGAGCTCCTTGTAGTGGCCGGTCTTGACGGTGTCGACCCATCCTATCACGCGAGATCATCGTCAGTCGGAGTTCGTGTTTTCGGGTTGAAGCGAAGGAAAAGCAATGGGGCCTCGACGTACCAGGAACGGGGAGCTTTCCCTGACGCTTTAAGAAAGCAGCGTAGGCCTCGATGAACTTCTGGGCATCGACATCGCGAACAGAGACTCCGGTCATTTTGACGTTTGTTGGTGGGTCTAATCGATCAGAATTTCATCAGCCGCAATTCCCGAAACACGAATTCGGTTGTGCAAGGGTCGTACGTTTTTTTGTGAAGGAAAGTGCCGAGAGTTGGATGTTGCTGCCGTTCGCCGTGTGTTGAGTTGTCGGTTGTTCGGTCGGTATCACGGAAATATGCAAGAGTAGAGAGCAGGCCACAATCGATTTGTGCGTGTGTGCTTGGCCCCACTACACTTTCGCAGTCACAGCGCTTGTGAGTGGGGCTCAAATCATTAAGCAACACTCGTTTTGGTCGCAGTGCCTAAGCGAAAGGTTCATCAACTAGAAGGCCACTACATCATACGGACGGCATCGGGATAAAGACAATATCGGTTGTAGTGCGTTTTTAGGTATGATTATGTAGTATATTAAATACGGTACTTCAACAGAAACCGCTACATGGCAGCATCGAAGTATGCGTCGCGTATTACTACAGCTTAGATAATACACCCCTTTTTGTCACTGCAGAGTACATACATACTCCAGAGTAGACTGGACTTGGTACGGGCGTGGGGGACAACAATTATCATTCAAACGAACCGCAGTCATGTAAAGCACTAGAAATACATCTGGTCATGAAGCTCAACAATTCCTTCTGCTAAGAAGGATCTCAACGAACCAAAAATAATACAAGACGCCCCAAAACCAACAGTAGAAAAAAAAAAACTCCAAACCGAATATGCGCCAACAACTGATATCGATCGCGTAAACGAACGCCTGCAAAATAGAAGCAGCCCTGAAGAAATACTTCCGGCATCATAGCAAATCAAACCAATGTAAGACAAAAACGACTGTCAGCAAACAAGCGATCCTTGCGAGATGCCACACTCAAAAAGTCGGTGCCCTTAACAGACCCAGGCAATACCTCTCAAAGAGTTCATTGATAAAGTGGGGGTGTCGGATTCCGGGCGGCCTCGCCTCCTTGAATGCTTCGATTGCCTCCTGCACACTGAAGCCGAGCCTCTCGATCAGATAGGTGCAGATGAGAAATCCCGTTCTGTTGAATCCGTAGTGACAGTGACAAGCAATGACGCTATTCTCGTCGTATCCCCTTGCCTCGCGGATCGAGTCGACAAGCTTTATGAACCCCGCGACTTCGTCGAGTGTGGGGGGTATCTTGGAAACAGTGGAATCTGTGACGAATTTAGCCAATGGCCATAACCGACGGCGGATGCGTGATCGCAGGAGCGCAGGAGATCGGAATCCACCCCCACGATTGCTCCGACCTATCGGCAGAAAGCGGTTACTTACACTTGTGATACTTGAGATCGCCACCAAATGTCGACGGATCATAAGGCGGCGTCTCATGCGAGATATCGATGATATCCCGCACATCTGTCCACTTCTTACAAAATTCTATTGGGTTATGGCCGTCGGGGTCGTTCTGCCTGAGAGTCTTCATCGCCCTGAATGGGGAAGGGATGGGCACCCCAGAGCCAGTCTTCTTGAGAATCCGGGGCGATACCGATTGGATTCGGGTCCACTTTTCCAGGTTCTTGAGGAGCCACTTGTCTTCCTTCAGGTAGAGAAGTTGCCACCCGAGGGAGAGAGCCTCCTCGACATGCTTCGAGAGGAACTCGCCTACCAGTCCGCACAAAACGTTCGGAGACTCGTACATAACGCCGTGGCCCGCATGCGGGATGATACACTTCTTGACCACGGAGACGGGTCGGTCGGAGCTGCTCGATTCATGACTGCATACCGAGCCGGCTTTGCTCGGATCAAACCAGGAGTGGATCATATCGAGTTCCTCCACGGTAGTGACCTTATCCTCGGTGGCTCCCAATAGCAATATCGGGAGTTTGATCGCCCTCCACTGCTCTCGGGTAGGTAGCGCGATGCCACTCGCCATCCGCCGCCACACCGGTGTCCGCGACTGCTCATTGAACCGCAGTTGCAGGCTCCTCACATCCTCTGAAGCGTTCTTTCCCACGAAACGGAGCACTGACTTCGAGTTGATGCCGCCCCGTCGATCGAAGGCACGGAACATGTTGAAGGCGAACTGGGGGAGCTTGACGGCTGCTGCAACAGCCTTCTGTTCCATCTCCGTGAGAATGGCCTTTGGGGATATCGCCACGAATCCCGAGCATATAGTTTCCATCAGTCCGCCCTTGGTGACAAGTGTAGCCCCGAGCGCGCACCCCATGGAGTGGCCTATCACGACCACCTTCTGGTTGTCCTCTCGGTATTGGTCCACGACCTTAGCGACAAGTGCGCACAGGGAAAGCGTGGTATAGGCGTCCCAATCCTTCGGGTCGAACTCCGACGCGCCGCATCCGGGGAGATCGATCGCAAGAACGTGAGAGAAGTGAACCTGTCCGGTAGTAAGCATATGCCACGCTCGCGATCGATTGCAGGATCTCCTCACTCACCAAGTACTCTATCATGTGCTGGAACTGTGGGACCTGACCCCCGAGACCTGCGGCGTCACATCAACAACCTCGAACCGAGGAACAGGAGCGCGGGCAAGAGCGCGGTTACCATGAATGAAGACGACCAGGGGAAGCCCGGGAGGTAGCAGTGCGGCTTTTGGGTGAGCTCGGTAGAAGACACGGACACCAGGATACGAGTAGCGCTCGGTAACAACTGATATGATTTGTGAATGCTTTTTGAGCAGGGAACCATCGGCTACACCCGCATCTTGTGACGCCATCAGCACACGTTTTTTCGACACAGCAGCAGAAGCAGCAGCTATCTTCTCTCCCTCTTTCTGTTTTCGGCGAGGAGGATCGAGGGCAGCAAATATGGATTGCGGTAACGAGCGACCGGCGGCCGAGACCAGGTCAAGAATTCTCTCTGTTCTCGATCGCGCCCTGACGTGTTGTGTGGGTGTGGGTGGATGGGAAGAAAGTTAAAGTGCAAACGCGAAGCGACAACGGACAGCAGCTGAGGTAAGGGAAGGCAAAGGTGCTGGAACGAGGAAGGAAGAAAAAGAAGCCATCAATAGCCAATGGTTGGCAAGATGACGACAATGACACTGACAACACGCACCTGAGCTCATCGAGGATCTGCTGCGGGTTGATTCCGCCGCTGCTGCTGTTCCTGCTGCTGTTCCTGCTGTTGCTCCCTCTTCTCTCTCTCCTCCTGCAACTCTTGCTCCTTTACCTCCGCCAGCACTTCCTGCCTCCCGCCGCCGCTGTCGCCGGCCGGCCGCCGTCGCCATCCCTAGAGCTCTCATAGCCCCGCAGCAAACACACATCACAGTTGCAGCACCGCACAACGCAGCTATCGCCATCTCCTTCGGTCCAAACTCCTCCGGGCGGGAAAACAGACGCAAGTGGTTTCGGAAGGATGCGAGCGACGTGGACACGGTGGTTGTCGGCGATGCAGCAGCGACGAACGAAGAAGTAATCGTGGAGGCGGAGGAAAGGTCGCTCGAGCGAGGAAGCGGGATTTTGGAATCCATTTATTCGGATCTATGCAGTGGTTGATGGGTGACGAAGGTGGCCGCGAATTTAGCCCACGCTGTCCAGGGCTGGGATGCGATTGGATCAATCCGGGACGTTTATGAGCTGGCTGTCAATTGACTCTGGGCAGATCTTGGTGCCACAGGATACGGGGCGGCAGACGTTTCTGTCTCCGGAGGGGCAAGCGGCGAGGGCGCAGTGGGCCACAGTACAATGCAGTCCGGTGGGCGAGCTGCGGCAGAGTTGGCTGCGTTGCGTCCGGGGTGGCAAGGGGCGGGCGGGGCGGGTGAAGGGATGATAGGTTGGGCGGGCTCGGCGGGCACGGCCGGGGCAACGTAGGGACGTGACGGTGAGTAAGCAGGACACGCGGATTCGTTTCGAAACGCCAGTTATCTACATATCTGCTGTCCGATCTGGGGCGGCGACCTTTGTCCGCCGGGGGACCTCCACGAGGGGAGGGACAACGGCGCAAGAGGCCAGCAGGAGACAGACAGCGGGAGACAAAGACGGAGACGGAGAAAGAGAGAGCGTGACCCAAGCCAAACGAACCACACCACCCACACGGAAGACAGCGGAGAGGAAGAAGAAATTACCACATGTAATCTATGTAGAGACGAGGAGGCATTCATCGCGCTGGATCTGGCTGTTTTTTTCTCCCCTGCTAGTGTGGGACCCTGTTTCGCGGTCTGGGCAGATATCTAGATAGATACATACCTACAAGATGCGATAGGGCTGGGCAGAGGATGGCCACGGAAGAGAGCCTCAAACAGACTCCGGTCGCAAAGGGAGGATGGCAAAGAAGAAGCCGCGCTGGGGAATTCTGCCAGGCCCGACGACGAACCGCTGGACAGTCCGGTGGGACGTCATCACCAGCACCCCCAGGCGAACAAACCAATGGATGCGAGCCATCGCCCGAAAGCTTCGAATTCCTTCTTCCATGGGCCGGGCCACGGCCATGCCTGCCAGCGGGCACCAGCTAGCAACGAGACGGACCTTGCATTCCGTTCGGTGTCCAGCGGACACACACCCGCGAACACGTTCGACGATGGATGGTCAAACGGCAGACATCCAATGGCGTGCGGCCCCCCCACCGGGCCCACTCATCTCGGAACGCCCGAAGGGCAGGCGAACGGACGGGAAACGCCGGCTAAGTCCCGCCCGGGTGCATTACCGAGCAGCCATTCATGCATCCCATGCAACGGAACGTCAAGTGCGTCGGTGGTACACAGAGAGGGCAGTCCAGGAGACTAGTACATACGCACACGAAGGGGGCAGCCCAGGACACTGGTACGCGGGGAGGGCAGTCCAGGACACTGGCATGGACACATCGCGGCGACTGATCCGATGGCTTGGCTGTCGATGGGCCGCGGCTTCGTCCGTGCAGACTGCTAGGGTCCGTTAGTCAAATGTGAACGCCCGTGTCGCTATTTGCGCCGGGAGAAAAACAACAAAGATCCCCCCCCCCCGAGCCAACCGCCGCCGTCTGTGTCGCCCAGTAGAGAGCTCACCCGGCTGTCACTCTGCCCGGTTGCTCGGCCGCTTAACCGTCCTGTTGTCCGACTCCGCCAATCGCCCGGCCACCCGGTGCCCCAGAGCCCGCCGTCAGGCCCGTCGGACGGTGTCCGGCCGTCGCCGCATGCTCGCCGCCCGCCCGCTTGCACAGTGCCGAGCACCGCGGGCGCGGGGTGGGAGGCATCGGCCCAGACTTAGGCCGTGTCACAAAAGCGCCTACAGCATGAGATCAGTTGGGTACCACCACCTAGCAGCGATCGAAAGGGAATGGCCACCCCCGGTACAGCTCTGTGGCTTCCGAGATGAGGAAAGAAAATGATGACCGGAAAAAAAAAAGTGGGGCGCCAGTCGTTGCGGGGTAGTTTGGCATGATGTGCTCATTCATGTATGTGTGAATATGTGTGTGGTACTCGTACGTTGTGCATTGTTCGACTGTTGGTAGGTAGATGTACAATATGGACTAGAGTAGAGCAGAGAAGAATACAACGTCCTCCGTCTCCCCTCCCCTCCTCCTCCTCCTCCTCCTTCTCCTCCTCCTCTCCCGTCTGCTTCCCCTCTCCGTCCTCTTCTCCTCTCCCTCCCCTCCCCTCTTCTGCAGCTGCACCTTATGTATGTACCCTCCTCCCTTCTTAGCTCTGCATTACCGACACTGCTTCTGGCATATCACCCGGCCCCGCGAAAATCCCCGACCAGGAAGTGATCTTTGCCGCTGCAATCGACAGCATGCAGAAACGAAACAATTCCGACCATCCAGCTCGCTCGGGAGATGGATGGCCACTCGAGTGCCTCCGTCATTTCCCGGATCCATCTAAAATATCAGACCCAGCTCGTACTCGTCCACCACTATCACCCCACTGTTATCTTCACCAGCTCCCCCCAGCCCCGCTCCACATTCCACAATCCTCACTTCTCGAAATCCTCAACAGCCCCCCCCCCCAAAAAAAAATGTCCTCGGAACAGTCGCAGAATCAGACCTCCCGCTTCCTGGATTTTCAGGAAATCCCTTACGGCACTAAGCGGGACGGTGCACTGGTCCTCAACAGGTACTCGGCCGTCCTCACCAGTGGTCGTGACTATCCGGGAGCCAAAGCGATGCTATACGCCGCCGTCGGTAGGGAGAATGCGGACAAGCTGATGACAGCGCCTCAAGTTGGTATGACTCGGCTAAGGCCAGCTGTGTCTCTGGATGAGCAACGAATCGCCACGTCTGTGGCTAGCCACAGGTCCCAGACCGATAGCTGACCATGTATGTTTCCAGGCGTTTCGACAATGTGGTTCGAGGGGAACCCGTGCAAGTCAGTAACTCGTGTTTCTTATCCCTCTCTGTGGATCTCGGAAAGACACGCTTGTTTTCCCGTTGGTTGTCGCTTTGGTGATCGTCGATGGCGTTTCTCCGGCGACGTTTATTCCAGTCTTGAAACATTTTTCACTCCATGCACACATCTCTCCCTTTCTTTACTCTAGTCGTTCCCCACACCACCGCGATGGCCTGCTAACGCTTCGGGGCCGGATAGCATGCATTGTTCGTTTACTCCCGCTCTGATTTTCCCCTTGACTCTCCTGTTTTCCCTACCCGGCCGCTTGGCCGATGTCGATTGGCCGTACCCCGTGCCGGCAATGGTGTCTGATTGGACTCTGAAAAAGTGCTCGACTTGGGACGTACTGTAAAGGAAGGTCTGGAAAAAAACGGTATGATTGGCCTTCAGTTCAACACCATCGGGGTAAGCTCATTCCCCCACCCCTCTCCGTTGGACGAGCATCGAAGACCTGCGGGCGGCCACTGATCGAAGACGTCGAGCGATGCAACGAAACAGGTGTCAGACGCCATCACTATGGGCAACCCAGGTATATATCCCCATCACCGGTGCAGAAAAGCTACATCCCTCTGGCGGTTAGCGACGTCCACAGCAGTGCTAATGCCAAGGGCTTGGGTGCGTGATCAGGCATGAGGTACTCGCTGCAGAGTCGGGATATCATCGCAGACAGCATCGAAACGTAACTGCCCACACCCGACCCCGCATTCGGAGAGTGCCGCTGACCGCAAACCCACCTTAAGGATCACTTGCGCGCAACACCACGTATTTGCTTCCTCTGCCGCGCACGGCCAACCGTTTGGAGTACTGACGGCGACCAGGACGCCAACATATCCATCCCCGGATGCGATAAAAACATGCCAGGCTGTGTGTCTCGCCGTCGTCGTCGTTTGCACTCGTGCAGTGACTGTGGCTGATCGACCCCTTCCTAGGTATCATGGCCATGGCGCGGCACAACAAACCGTCCCTGATGGTTTATGGAGGCTCCATCAAGGGTGGATCCAACCTCGGGAAACCTGTCAACATCTCCACGTGTTTCGAAGCCCATGGCGCACTCATGTACGGCAAGATCACTGAAGCGGAACTCGATGGCATTGTCAAAAGCGCGTGTCCCGGCGCCGGTGCATGCGGCGGAATGTACACTGCAAACACGATGGCGACCGGAATCGAGGCCATGGGACTGACGTTGCCTGGATCTTCGACGACCCCAGCCGAGTCACCGGCGAAGATGCGCGAGGTGAGTGAAGGGCCCGTTGGAAGTTAAGCAAGGTGACGCTGAGCTGTCATGTTGTCCCGAGCTGACGGAAAGGGTGTTTGTTGGAAAGTGTCTTCGAGCTGCCGAAGCTATCAAAGTCCTCTTGGAGAAGGACATCAAGCCGCGGGACTTGATCACCAAGGAGTCCCTAGAGAACGCATTAGTGAGTACTATGGTCATGTGTGGGTCTACCAACTCAGTGCTGCATTATCTCGCCATCGCACACTCGGCGGACATCCACGACTTCACGCTGGACGACTTCCAACGCGTTGCGAACAAAGTACCTGTGTTGGCCGACCTCAAACCATCCGGAAAGTACATGGTGGCAGACTTGGTCGACATCGGCGGTTTTCCGGCGGTGTTAAAGTTTCTCATTCATGCTGGATTAATAAATGGCAGCATCCCCACGGTTACCGGCAAAACGCTGCGAGAAAACGTCTGGAGCGCACCAAGTTTGGATCCCAGCCAAGACATGATTCGCCCTCTCGGCGATCCTATCAAGGAGACGGGGCACATTCGAATTCTGAGGGGAAACCTAGCACCCGGAGGGGCCGTGGCCAAGATCACTGGCAAGGAGGGCCGCAGATTTACGGGCAAAGCAATGGTATTCGACAAGGAGGACGACCTGAACGCGAGGATCTTCAAAGGCGACATCGACCCGAACGAATACATCGTGTTCTGCGTTCGCTATGAGGGACCGAAGGGAGGACCCGGAATGGTGAGTTACCTGTCATTCCTTTTTTTTTCTTTTGCGCTGTATAGCACGTCTTTTGGAACCTGGTGGTTGGCTCTCGACAGTTTTGGCCGTGATTTCGAGGGCTTCGAGTGACTGCAAATGCATCTCTGGGCGTACTTAATTCACTAGAGCTTTTGCTCGGGGGTTTAGAGGTTTTTCATGCAGGATAACTACAGACTTCCATACGTCATGAGCAAGTACCACCCTAGCTCTGCCATCACTGGGGTTCCATGGACGCAACCGCCACCATCATCATAGCGTACGGGATTGCGGGGAATCCCTGGGAGTACATACCGCAGGTATATGCATGGTTTCCGATTGTTTCAACATCGAGAATCGATTGCCGCGTCCGGCCCCATCGATCGACCTCCCTCGTCTTGCCTGCCAACACAGCACTGCACTGACCTCGGGCCAGAGCGAAATCAACGCTGCACCATGACCCAAAGAGAACGCGAGGTGGAAAGCATATACCGCATCGACACGTCGTCGTAGCGAGTCACCGCGGTCGAGACCGCCAGCGGCAGCTGCGCCGGAACCCTCCATGACCCACCGTATCGACTTACATCACCCTCGTGCTTGCGATCTGTCAGTCCCTAGCTCGCCGGCCGGAAGGGTTCAAACGCCGCTGTCGTTGTCGTTGTCACCGTCGACGTCCGATCGTGTCTCATGCGCTGCGGGCATGCTATGCCCAGCGGCGGCCGTTTGACGGAGTGCAGCATTCTCCCCGCCACCTTCGTCCGGAGGGTGCGTCCCAAGGACCTGGTTGGAGGAGCCAGCCACCCCCCCTCCCTCGTGGCCGGGCCCCTTCGGGATGAGGCCTTATGCTCTGCTCTGCTTGCAGGAGCATTAGGCGCTGCTTGCAGTCGTGTCGAAAACTGTTTGGAGAGCCCGAAAATAACCACCATGTTCCCATGCTGACCGCTGTCGATGTGATCGCCCGAGCGTTGGAAGGAAGCTAGCTAACTGGAAACTTTCACCAGCCCGAGCAATTGAAGTCCACTGGCGCGCTGATGGGAGCGGGCCTGCGCAACGTGGCCCTCATAACCGATGGCCGCTACAGCGGGGGTACGTTCGCTGTTCAGAGTGCGGGAGTGTTCTGATGCAGCTGCTAATCCGAGATCAGCTTCCCACGGATTCATTGTTGGTATGAGTCTACGGTTTTTGGCACAGGATTGTGAGAAGGAACGAACTAAGATTCCCTCTTTAACTCAGGTCACATCGTCCCGGAAGCAGCTGTCGGAGGTCCCATCGCCATCCTTCAAGGTGAGAGCGAGGGTTTTCCCATAGTAGTTGTGATTCCTATTCCTGTCCAACAGCCGAAAGGCCACTGGCATGCAGTGGACAACGCACACACTCTTTCCCTCCCCCAATGTCACCAGTGATTCTGCGGGTAGATGGCTAATTGGTGGGCGGGTGGGCGGTGTGAGCTCTTGCTGACGGTAAACGGAATACCAGATGGAGACATGGTGACGATTGATGCCGAAACGAATTCGCTCAGTATGGACGTGAGCGAGGAGGAGATTGCTGTGCGTTTGAGCGAGTGGAAGGCGCCGCGGATGAAAGTGAACCGAGGAGCATTGGCCAAATATGCCTTCCTGGTTGGAGATGCTAGTCACGGGGTACGTTGTTCACGCACATCCACTCTACTCTATATGCTTCCCCCTTGTCGTTTCTGCACGATCCATTTCATCCATCTGGCTGGTCCATCCGGGGAAGGAAATGTTTTGCTGTTCTCACCTATCTGAGCGCTGTCTGCCCCCATACACCTTTCCCAGTGCCCCGTCTTCCCCAAGAGGGACAGACAGATCATCACGCACCAGTTCGAGCTCCTGCCTCGATACTGTATTGGCCGGCAAGTAGATCATCTGCATAGCACTCTAAAGTAGTAGGGTTCCGTTCTCGGCGGCCTTGGCTGACAATGGGACTACCATAGGCTGTGCTTGACATGTTTTAGAGGAAGACGGACTACGCATTCGAAATACAACTGCCACGCAGCCCAGCAGTACGTACAAGAGTGCGGTATGATTCTTTTCAGTCCCAATTCTTTGAGCATGTCTTTCTTCGGTATTGTGTCTGCCCCGCGCGAGACAGTCAAGATAATACAAGACAATTTGGGGTAAGAGAGATGGTTGCAGCCCAGCAGTTTGAACCACTATGCTCATCGAAAGAGATCTGCTCCGCCTTCGCTTTTTTTTCCTTCTTTCTCTCTCCTGGCATCTTGCATCGCTCGCGGTCCGCTTTCCCATGCAAGCCAGTCCGGACCGCCCGAGCAGGTCAGGGCGGCAGTCACCCCACCGCAAGGGGAGGGGCGGCCATCGTCGGCAAGCGAAAGTCACAGGGAGCCCGCCCCGACTCGCGAGAGAGATTGGGGGCTACGTGACTGCAAACATTGCGCTGGCGGATTATTGACGTGTACACGCCGCCACTGCTTGTGGTGGTGCTGACTCCAAGCGTGGTATGGGCCGGGGTGTATTCGGGGGTGGGGGGGTTGGAAACAAAAGCAATGGCTAGGAGATGTTTGGACACACCACACACACACACACACACACACACGCAGACGCACACACCACACTCTCTCAAAACAAGAAACACGGGTCTTCCCAGCCTACTCCTTCGCCCTCAGACCCCACGGGATGCGAATGGGACGCCGTATTGCCGTCAAGCCTTTTTCTTTCCGTGTCAATTGGCGAACCCTCCCTGCGGACCGGCATCCCTCACTCACCGCACAGCGGGAACAGGCAATCGCAACAGGCCTGCATTCCACTGCATTGCAGTTGCAGTTGCAGTTGCAGTTGCCGTTTCGTTCGTTGAATCCGTTGATTTAATTTTTTCTTTCCACTCCTTCACTCTCGCGGTGCGTCCATCTCCTTCCCTCTCTCGCACACACACATCATACAAACACACGCACGCCCACATATCTAGCATGCACGCCCGCACTGTAGCTGCTGCGATCGATTGGTTGGAACCCATTTGGTTTCGCCGCTGGACTGGTCCTGCGTTCTCGTTGGCGGCAGCCATCCGACGAACAAGGCTAATCCCAGGGCAGTGTTTTCGGAACTTTTTTTTTTTCCCTTCTGCCTCCTCTCGTGCTCACCGATTTTCTTCGTTCGTTCTTTCTTTCCTTTTTTTTTTCCTTCTTATTTCCTTTCTTTTTCCCACCAGGAACGGCAGCGGCAGCAACGCCTGCAATAGCAACAGCGACACCATGCGCCCAACAGCCGGGGACCGGATGGGATGGTGGATTGTGCAGGTTCCGGCGACGCAGACCGTATGTACGAGCAGATAGATACTCTACATGTGGAGGGGTTCGTGCTCCTGCAGCGCCACTGCATCCACCTTCCTTCCGTCCGCGCACCGTTGACGGGGTGCATACGCATTATGTGAGCGGTGTGGCGCAACAGTTTGTTTTTCGTCCCGAAGAAGGGCTTGCAACCGGCGCACGCAGTCGTCTAGCGTGGACGCAGCCTGCAGGAAACACACTGCCACATTACTCTACATTCGAGACCTCCGCCAGCCTTCTGGAGGAAGGTACACGAGGGCTCGAGGCTGGATCGGAGCGGCGATCGCGGTGACGATTTGCGAGGGCGAGGGCGACGACGACGACGACGGCGATGGTGCTGGGCACCGGTCGTTTCCGGGCAGAGAGACACGCCGTGTTGGTTATCGATACCGGACGAACTGCTGCTCGACAGAGCCGTCCGTTCTGGCTGCCAGAGACGAACCGGCGGGGGCGGTGGTGGTGCCGGTTGGCATCCTGATCGGAGCTCTGGGGGGAAACAATTCCAATCTCGCACCCGTCTTGTTGTGCTTTTTTTGTGGTTCGTTTCTTTGCTTTTTTGTGTTTTTGTGTTTCCGGTACATAGTCTCGATATGTGCATATGTAGAGCACATACATACGAGCTCTGGGGGTTCTGTTTTGTTTGTGATGCGCCTGCAGCGTGTGTTGTGATTTGTTTTGCATTTGCTTTTTTGCTGCTGCTGCTACGGGTTGAACCTCTTGTTTCACGCATTTGCCGCACGCACGCCCCTCCGCCACCCCCCACGGCATTGCATCTCGAAGGAGACACTTGTTTTTTCCTTTCCCTTTTTTTTTTTCCTTTTTTTTTCCTTTTTTTTTCCTTCCTTTTTTCGTTGTTTTTCTGTGTTGCCGGTTGGGTTTCGGCAGAAACGGTTTCGCGGTTCCTTTCTTCTTCTCCTTCTGGGGACCGGGAGCGATGGATCTGGAAATCGGTGAGTGAGTGAGCACGGACGGAGCGAGAGAGCGAGAGAGAGAGAGACAGAGAGAGAGAGGAGAGAGAGCTGGCAGCGCATCGCATCGCATGGGCTTCGCTCGGTCACTGCAAGCGCGCATAGATCCGGCATCGCGATCCGAAACGAAACATGTGCATCCTTTGTGGCAGCCGTAACAGCGGCGGGGCCGGGGGGGGGTGTGGGGAATGGGGAAGGGGGGGCTTTGTTTGGTCCGCGTTGCCGACGCGATGGGGCTTCGATGCGCTGTTTCGCTCGCCCGCTCGCCGGGCGCTTTCCGGATGGAGTGCGCCGACGAGAGACAGGCCGCCGCTGCGGTTGCGAGATAGATAGATAGACCGCTCCGGAAGTGGGGGGGGGTACAGTGCACGACGTCTCCCCCATCTCTGCGTGCGGAGCTCCGCATCGGCGGGCTGCCCGATCGGTGGGCGTCGATGCGACGCAGCAGCACGCCCCGTGCGTTCTGCGGGGCCGGGCTGGGACGCAACGCGACATCTATCCATCTTCATACATACATGCGAATGTACATTCCGTCGGGGTCTGTTGGAGCGGCTGGCGGAGGACATATGTAGGCTGTGTCGTGACATGGCAGCAGCAGCAGCAGCAGCAGCAGCAGCAGCACGGTAGTTACCACAGCCTTGGCTGGCCGGCTGCGGGTGCGGTCGTAGTGATCGATAGCGTGCATATCCGAGCTTACTAGAATATATACATATACGTGCATACAACATATACACATCTACTCTACTCTACAGTACGGTACACTGCGAGGTCTTTCCTTTTTTGCGAACCTGCGATGAATCCGATAAAAGCCCCCCCCCAAGGCTGGTTTGGTTGCTCGTGTCCAGACATCCATCACCCATTCCTACATACATACACCATTCACACCTACATACACCCTACATACACACCTACATACAGCATACAGCATACATACAACAGGCAGTACATACATACGCAATCGGAAGCCAGTCGCTGATCGTCCGCATGCAGCGCCGCCGATAGATACATACGTACATATCTTCATGATTGAACTCTGGATCTGCATATATATGTATGTACGGCTCGGCGGCGGTGAGAGTGGGGGGGGGGGGGGGGCAGGTGTATCCGCAGCCGTCGTCTCGGCAGCAACTGCCCGGACTGGTGTGTGTTTGTGTGTGTTGTGGCTCGGCGTGTGGCGTCTGCTTGTGTGTGTGTGTGTCTGGCGTTTGCAAGCAGTCGCGAGTCGCGGCCGCGGCGGCGGGGCGGGGGGGCGTTTGCAACTATCTATTGTCCTTGTTCCTGTGTATCCTTCGCTTCCCGCCGACGAACATCGCTCCCTCCCCCCCCCCCCCCCCAGAAAAAACCCCTCCCATCCCCCACCATCCACACAATTGACGTTTGACGCCGCCGCCGCCGCCGTCGTCGTCATCGAACCCCCTTCGAACCCCAAGCCAAGCCAGTCCAGTCCACCACGTCTGTCTCGAAAATCTGGGGGAAGGGGGGGAGGGAGGGCCCGAAGACAGGAAACGTACCGGAAACACGGCGGCCCTACATCTGTATGTAGTGTATACATGTGATCCTGCAATGTGGATACATATAGATATAGATAGACACATCTAGAGACGCTACCTAGGTGCGCCATGGGGTAGACCCGCGTTTCGTTTTCCCGCCCCGTGCATGTCGTCCGTCACGCTGTCCCTGGAGTGGAGAGAGAGAGAGAGAGCAGTAGCCAGTAAGGTCGCCGGCGCAGGAACAAAGGAGCGGACGACCCGGTTGGCAACAATGGGTAGAAGAAAAAGTATTTAGTTGCTACTTTAGGTAATTGTTAAGTCGGAGTAAAACGAAGACGGAGGGAGAAATAAATAAAAACACTAATAGCAAGTAGAAATTAAAGATATCCCCCATCCCCCCCCCCCACAAAGAGAAAATGAACCCCCACCAAAAAAAAAAAAAAAGCCTTCCCAAAATGATCTCCATAGAACAAAGAAGATACATAGATATAATATAGAAAAAAAAAAAGAAGCCCGTCCACTCCGGCTGCTGGTGGCGCCCAACGCGGGGAGAGTGAAAGAATCTTCCTTCCATCTCCCGCCCGCAATGCCGATTCGATCTGCCCGCCCTCCTCCGGTTCATCCCATCCATTATCTCCGTCCACCCATCCAACACACCCGGCCCATCCCCCCCAATCCCGTCCCTGAAGCCCCAAATCTCCTACCCTCCTGGTCTAACGAATGATGATGCCGATGACGTTGTATCTAGCGTCACCATCGTGACTTGTGCCCCCCAAGCATTTTCCGTGCGCCAATGACCCGTAACCCACCCCCCCAAAGACGATGCATGAAAGAACCGACGTATACAGACAAAAGCCAAGCAAAGGAAAAAAATAAAGAACAAAAACAACCCCAACAAATAGCTACTAGACCGCGTGATGATACGACGGTGACGATGATTTCCCGAGAGAAAAAAAAAACCAGCCCAATGCGCAGCGCAGTAAAAAGCAAAGACGAGTAAACTCGACAGCTAGCAGGGAGAACCGGCTGAACAGCAGCGCGGAAAAGGCAATGCGAATAATAATAATAATAAAAAATAAAAAAAATAAAAAAAGGCGGAACGAAGAAGCACATACAGCGAAAAGCGAGCAAAACATTGCGAACGAAAGAAGAAAAAAAAAGAACCGAAACTCCGACTCCTCTTTTGCGGGGAAAAAAGGTTTGTTGTCCGTCATAAAGTCGTGCCCTGATATCTCGATGAGATTTAAGGGGGGTTGCTAGCCGGAAGAGGAAAAACGCGTGACAGAATTTGCTTTATCGTGAATCAGTTGAGGTCATAGGCGAGGCGAGGCGAGGATGGTGCGTTGTCACCGTATTGCCCCGTCCTGTCATGGTTTCCGTTTCGTCACGTTTCATGACGACGTCGGGGTGGTTTCAACCGGAGGCAGGCCTGCCACGGGCGGTGGCTGTTCCTTCCCGGCGCATTCCTCCATCAGGTCGTCCATACCCTCCTCCCGTATCGACGCCACCTCTGAAGCGCTGAAGGCTAAGTTGGTCGGACTGAGAGCCGCCGACGAGGGCGTCGACACTTCGCTGACGGTGGCCACGGTGTGGCTGTTGCCGTCGTCCATGCCGCCCATGTCGACGACTGGCGAGGTGGCGTTGCTCGCGGGAGAGATAGCAGGGGTCGGCGGCGTCTCGGATCCGATATCCTTGGCCCAGATGGTGCGGAGGTATTCGGCCTCGATCGGCTCGCCGTACTGCAGCGCGATCATCTCCCAGAACTTTGGCTCGTTCTGCTTCACTAGCCTCTTGAGTTTCTGCTTGTCGATGCTGTCGGGGTTGCAGTGGACCCTTAGCGGCTTTCCGCCCTTGGCGTGCGGTCGGCGCGGGGTCGCGACGGCGCCAGCACCGGAGGTGGCCGCGTCCGCGGGCTTGGGGAGCAACGGCTTGCCCTTGATCTTGGAGAGCGGGTTGCTGGGGGTTCCCGCCTTCTGGATGGCGCCAGCGGCATTGACGGGCGAGAAACTTGTCGCGATGAAGGGCTTTGTTGCCGAGAGCGGCGATGCTGCCGCTGGGCTCGTGGCCGGGCTGGCGACAGGCGTGCTCGACGAGGTCGACGAGACCGAGCTATTTCTCTTGCGGCGGTTGCCGCCGTGCGAGAGTTGATGGTAGTGGAGCCGACAGGCCAGCTCGGTCTTGTCCAGATGGCTGGCAATCTTCTTGTAGGCGACCCTCTCGAGTCGCATCTGAAGCAGATAGACTTCCTATATTTATTTTTTACCGTCAGTGCGAACGTTCATCTCTCTCTCTTTTAAAAGAGATAATTTTTTTAATTTTTTAATATAATTTTTGTTCTCTTTCTATAAGAGCGAAATATAATGGCATACCTCTTCTGCGGTCCAGGCCTTCCCGCCTCCTGCTGCAGCACCTTTGCGGCCCTAATCGAAAACCGTCAGTCCAGCGTTCCCGGGTGGTGGGGAGAATAAGCGGAATCGGGGAGGGGGGGAGGGGGCGTACCTTGGATACTGGAGGCGTAGGGGTAGCTGCGGTTGGCGAAAGTGCCGCGGTGGGTATGGTTGGTGTACTCATTCCGAACTAATGGAGCTCGACGTCGAAAACGGAACGGGGGAGGGAGGGAGGGAACAGAGAATATCGGCGGCGCGGGGGTGAACGAGACGATGCCGGAGAAGAAGCAGAGATAGAAGACGCAGACCAAGATTGGGGGGGGGGGTGAGTATGCGTGCGGACGGATGGAAGTTGCTAGGGTGTTGCACCAAAAAAGCGAGTAGATCCAGATGTAGATGTAGATGTAGATGTGGATGTAGATGTAGATGTAGCGAAGAGGAAGAGGAAGAAGAGAAGAGAAGAGGCAGATGGACGACGAGAACAAAATAAGACACACGGGGTACAGGCGAGAGTATGCAGAACGGGCGGGTTGTCTTATATGTGTGTGTGGGGGGGTGTGGTGTTGTCCGGCCGCCTTTGAGAAGACAGTGGCTGGTCTGTTGAGATGGGGATGCGGATATGTATATGTAGTGCGTGCAGCGTGGTGTGGGCGTAGTAGTTGATAGTTGGTAGTTGGGTAGTAGCAGCGCAGTCGCAGCAGGGAGCAGAGCGTAGTAGCGGGTTGTTGGAATGGCTCCGATGCTGGCTGGCTGGAAGGGGGATGGATAGATGGATGGCCAGGCACAGGCAGGGCCGGCAGGCACAGGCAATGTCCTTGTTTACTTTTTTGTTCTTTCGGTCGATTTATTTTTATTTTTTTATTTTTTTTATTTTTTTTCCGTTTTGGACGGCCCGCGGACAGGATCTGCAATTGGCGGTTGTCGGCGGCCTTTCAGATGGAAGGCGGGCTTGCGCTGCAACAAGGGGAACCAAGTGCCGAACTGGAACGGACGGACGGACGGACGGACGGGCCTGGTGATGGCGGTGGAAACGGAGAGAGGGCTTTTGTCGGGGCGAAAGGAACGGCGCTTTAAAGAAAGAAAGAAAGAGAGAGAGAACGAACGACCGAAGAAAGAACGGAAGCAGCTTCAAAAACGAGCATGTCCACGGACAATGGAAGGAGAGATCGAATTCGGCTGCTCTTCGAGTTCTCCCCGTCTTTTTTTTTAAAAAAATAATTAATAATTAATTTTTTTAATTTTCTTTGGGGGGCTTGTTCGGAAACCACAGGCTTCAGAATCGTGGAGCCGTGGCCGTGGTGGCCAGCCAGCCAGGCAGCCAGCCAGTGCCTTTTCGGACCTTGACTTACTGCGTTGTCCATGCTTGAGGAACTAAGGCAAGACAGATGCTGGGGACTCTCGCAGCCCGCCAGCTGCGAGACCTGTAACGGGGGGTGCTGTTGGTTGGGGCGTGGGGGGGGGGGGTGGAGGATGTGTGGTTTCCGGAGAAGCTTGTGTCAGTAGGAGACGCCCACCACCACCACCACCATCACCACCATCACCACCACCACCACCACACCTTTGCGGCGGCAGCAGCAGCAGCGTTACGGCTCCCGCGACATGCCGACAGCAAGATGGCCAAGGGGCCGGGGGAGCAGGGAGGGCAGAGGAAGCAGGGGAGTGCGCAGGGTGGGAGCAGGATGGAGCACGGGCTTGCAGCAACGGGCAGAGACACACGTTTGACGGCGGAAGAGGTTTATCCAATCCGGTCCTAGCGGCGAGGTTCGGGGTATAACACGGGCAGCTATATAGCCACCCTCTGGGGCGACTGCGGGCCATCATTATCGTGGCGATATCTCCAGCTGGGGACGCACCCGCTCGATGTTGCCCTCTGCAGCCGGCGGACGAGGGCCAGCAGACCTGTGCAGTGCCGTCCGGACTCCGGGGCGGGCATGGCCGCACGCTGGCTCCGAGCAGGCAGCACGCATTCCGCAGACGCCGCGGCGATCCAGCTCGCTCGACGGCGGCGAGCCGTATCCAAGTGCCCCCCCTCCCCCGCCAGTCCGCTACGCTTGCCCTTCGGTCCGTCGGTCTCGCAGCTGGGACGGCGATCCGGACCTCCGCTCCATCAATCAATCACAGCCGTGGGCACGAACTCACGACGGGACGGACGGACGGACGGACGGCCCTCGACGACGACGACGACGGCGACGACGACGACGACGACGGACAGACAGGTCACCGCGGCCCGTCCGTTCCTCCGCGCCAGTCACAGCACGCTGCTGTGCGGTGTGCAGCACGGCTGTTTCCCGCCGTCCACTCGCCGGGGACCCCCTCCGTTTCCGTCGACGATTCGCTTGGCGCCACTGGGCCGAATCGCATCGCGGCGCTGCGCCAAACCGCGGGAGAGCGCGAGTGCTGCCGCCGCCCGGCCCGGCCCGGCGCCGTCCGGCAGCGCGCCGCCGCGCCGTGGAGATTGATCCGAGGCGAGTCTCCCGCCGCGTCGCAATGTGGTCCCGGGCCGCTCACGGGGGATGGGTGGGTGCTCCCGGCACTTTTCTAGAAGGCTGGCGGTGGGGTGGGGTGAGCTGGCCGCCGGACGAATGTGCGGCAGCCTAAGCGGATGGGCCCCAGATGGCTGGATATGCGCGAAGAAGCGGCGAAGATTCTTCACACGGCGCCCCCCCCCACTCCGCATCATCACCACACCCTCTTCTTCGCTGTCGCCGCACACCCCCAGCCCCCCCCTCCCCTGTCGCGCCCGCGGCGGAGACCCCCCGTGTGGCGAGGATCGATGGATCGATTGTTTGACACTTGTTCTGCGTTGCTCGAAACCGGCATGGCGACGCCCCGGTCTGGTGTGGCCGGATGCAGGGCGTTTCGCGTGAGCAAGAAAAAGCAAAGGCGGGCGAAACGAAACGAAACGGCAAAGGCGCCTAAGGTACGTACCGCCCCCCAAACGCAAGTCCGGGCTGTTCCAGGCCCAGAGAGGGACGTTTGTACCGAGCGAGCGAACGGCCGTCGCCCGAGCACGCACGCCGAGCCCGCCCCCCCGACACACGCACTGCAGCTACGCACACGGCGGAACGGCATGAACCCGCCCAAAACGGCACTCACTCCCTCGCCCCCTCCGCACCGCACTAGACACGCCCACAGCGACGCGGAGAACAGACCCGTCTCCACCCGCCGTCGTTGCGGAGTAAAACATCAGGCCCGAGCAGCGATGTCTCCGGTGAGGAGACGCAGTCCTGGTCCGCCTGCGACGAGGACGTGCCCCCCGCTATACGATGCGTGCGTACATAGCTACACTCCGCGCAGCACGTCTAGAGTATATGCGTGGCTGCTATAGTTAGTCACGAAGTCACGGTACACAGCTGTCCTCGCCTGCCACCTGCCACCTGCCACCTGCCACCTGCCACCCTCCCCCCGGCATGTATGTAAGCGCTGGCGGCGAAAAGGGGGAGGGGGAGGGGGCTGGTGCACTATCCGGTGCGAGTCCGTGGCAATCGCACGTACGAGCCCTGTGGAGCATATCGCACGTATCGACATGCGCGTCAGCAGTAAAGAAAGAGTCTCCAGCAAGTGCTGATGCGTGCACGGCGCTGTGGCCCGCACGCCTCCACTCCGCGACGACGTCTGCACTCATTGTGGTGGTAGATGGGCGGGTGTGGAGCTCTGCTTGGTTCCGGCTGGTCCGGCCTGGTCCGGCCTGGTCCGGCCTGGATGGAATTGGGACGGAATTGGACGGCATTGGATCAGATTGGATGGGATTGGGTCGGATTGGGGATACGGGACGATGTCTACCCACCCATCCGCCATCCCTCCCCCTCCGGTTCGAAGCACCAGCGACGGCAGTGGTTGAAGGGAGAGATGATGGCGGCGACGGTGGACCGTCCACATATGCTGGAGACGCACAGAGATAGATAGACAGATGGACGGACGGACGGACGGACGGACGGACGGACGAACAGACTGACGGGCAGACGGGGAGTTCCCACCGATCAGATCTGTTCCAATTGCATCATCGGTATGTACGTGGACGGATTCAATCGATCGTGTATACCGCGCCGTACTGGCCACAGCCGATAGCACGGACTGAGAGGAAGGGAAAAAAGGCAATCGTCCCCTTCCGCTGCCCGTCGAGCCAGCCCGATCGAGAGCTGTCGATCGACGGGGAGCAGCCCATCTACCCACACAGAACAAGTCACCCGAAGAAAACATCACCACCACCACCACCACCACCACCCACCACCGCACCAAGCCCGCTGTCGTCGCCGCCCTATCTTTCCTTGCAGAACAGGCCAGGCCAGGCCAGGGATGGGCTGCTGTCGCGGCGGTCCCTGCTTCGCGACGACCACGACCACGACCACGACGACGGCTGCGACGACGCCATCCGGATCGTCGGACAGCGCCCAGCATGCCGGCCTCGCGCATGCGCAGGTGGCACCGAGTCAGGGATGGTCGAGCCGGATCGTATCCGCCGGGCACGGCAGGCGAGCAATCACCACCACCGTCGCCCGTTCGCACCACACCACCCCCGCCGCCCCCAGCACGGTAATTCCGGTAGCCATGCTTCCATCGCGGATCTAGAAGCCCGTTCGTCAGTCACAGCCAGGACTCCCGTCACGACGCGGTGGGGGCGAGCTGAGGGATAAATCAGACGAGTCGAGTGGAGGGAGACGATGTGAACGGGATCGGAGACCCGCGGCGAAGGTTGGCTCTGCTCCTCCTCGACGTCATGTGGGTCCAAGGCGCGAAGCCGGAGCGGCGGCGGGGTTGGCTGGGTCGCTCGCAGGCTGGCTGGCTGGCTGGCTGGCTGGCTGGCTGGCTGGCTGGCCCGCACCTGGGGCGTGGAGTGCCCGGACAGGCACGTAGAGTGGAGGCATGTATCTGGCCAGCCACTAGAGGGGCGATGGGGAGCGGGGCGAGGTGGGCGTGTGGACGCGGAGCGACGAGTGACCACGAGCACACACACCAGCCACACGTGATGCACTCGTACGTACAGACTAGACCAGCCGTCAGTGTACTGTTCCCGATTCTCTCGCTCGAGGCGGAGCGGGGGGGGGGGGGGGTGGGAAGACACGGCGATCTCTTACGATAGTTCCTGATCTTCCCCGCCGGCTGTTGCTCTTTCCTCCTTTGAGTGGGAAAACCCGCAGCGCGCCATCACCGTGACCGGTCCCAGTTGCAATTCCTAATCGACGTCCTGGGTGCAACGGGGTCCAGTCGTTCGAGCTTTGTCCTTCTCGTCCTCATCCCGTCGCGCTGTGTATGTAGTCCATTCTTGCTCCTGGAACGGGACGAAGAAGAAGAAGGAAAAAAAAAAAAAGAAAGCGAACCGAAGAGGGGAGAGAAAGACGAGCGTCTTTTTTTTTCGGTCACGTTCCCACCTCGTCCACTAACCGCTGCATGTGTGGTGTTTCGCGGCGATGGTCACCACCGAAACACAGGCGTTTCCGATCTGCAGGTTGCGAGGGAGCGGCCAAGATGAAGGGCGATTGGGTATGTATGTACGCAACAGTACGATTAGCGGCTTTTTCTCGCAAGTTTTTTTTTTCTTTTTTTTTTATCTATCGGGGCGCCGATTGACCAGTGGTGCGGGTGCGCATGTGTCGTCAGTGCGTTTGGCACCCACAGCCAACGGCCGACAGTAGTGCCATGTCCCCAGCCGTCCTCGGATCAGACTCCCCACAATCGCAACAGCGGAAGAAGCAAAGGGAGAGCTAGGAAGGGCTTTCTGGCCGGCGCAGGACTCGGGAATACAGAAAAAGAAAGCAAAACGTGGAGGACGTCCTGCCCGCCCATGCAACCGCCACAGTCCCGTCCCCGGACGGATGTGTGCGGACTTATCGATACGTGTGCCTGTGTGTGTGCGGCGCGGGTCTCGACAGCACGCAGCAGCGGGCTGCTGTTTAGAGGAGGCGGAAGACGAACAAGCACACACGCACCACAGCTGGGCGCACATCCGCAACAACGAAGCGCAGAATATGTAGCAGCAGGGGAGCAGTTGCCCCTAAGCACCGGGAGGCCAAAAATTGGAAGAAAAAAAATCCACGCGCGTGAGCAGATCGCTTTCGGACGGGCAGTCCGCGGATCGTCGGGATGTGCTGTTGGGCCGTGCATTGCTATTTTTACTCCGCTGCTGGTGCACGCGCGAACCTCCGTCGGTGCGGACGTGTTCCGGTCCGGGCGAATTCCAATTCGGACGCCCGTCCCGGCTTCTGTCCGCGCGGTTCCAGCTGTCGGCCGCCGCCCGGATCGGTGCGAAAAGGCGACGCCGAGGAGGGAAACGCTCCGCCAAGAAACGCGGCCTCGTCCGCTCGTTGCCCGTACGTAGAGACGCTGTCGGTAGATGGGGCCGGTCCAGCAGCGAGGCAGTCCTGAATCCTCGCGAGGAGGCGCGAGAGGACGCCGGAACGTCGCAGGACACACGACTGCTGCTGCTGCTGCTGTTGTTGCTGTTTCATCGAGAGCGCGGAGACGGCGAGACCGCCAAAGCGGCCATCCGCGGGAGAGAGGTGCAGCCTGTCGACGCCGCGTGGCGCGTCACGGGACCTGGTGCGTCGCGAGACTTGGTGCGTCACGAGACTCGCTGCGGCGATCTCGCCCGCTCACTCGCTCGCGCATGTGGGTGTGGCGACGGTGGCCAGCCAGAGTGCCGGCGGAACGCAAGCCAAACACACTGACGCCCTGTCCCGCCCTCCTCTGTCCGCTCCGTTCTGCGGCGTATCTCGCTCGAAACCCGGATCCGTGCTGCCGTCCGCCATGTGCCTGCTGTGTTTCCCCACCGCCGTCGATGGTGCCCGACGGACATGGACGCAGGGAGCACGGCCGCTCATCCCCGCCGGGGAGGAGAGAAGCGGGAATGCGGGAGGAGAAGAGAAAGAAAGGAAGAAGAAAAGATCCTGCGCCCCGCCACCCGCAGAGCCGAGTAACATCCTGTGCAGCAGACTCGCGAGGCATCGAGTGCAACCCCATCGACCTCACGCCCTCTCTCACTCACACGCACTCTCTCAAGCACAGACGCGCCCTTATCGCCACACACCGCGCCAGATGCTCGTATGGAGGCAGAGCAGCAAGCAAGTGATCCGCAGTGCACACGTTGTCACCCGGGGTTTCATCTCCGCTTCCACACGCGTTGCACCGTGATCCGCTCCCGAACGAACGGAAAGAACAGGAGGAGAGAGCGCACTTCCATCTGGCCGCAGGAGCGCGACACGGCACGACACGACACGACGCGCTGCGGTGGCACGGAGGCGTCCTTCCCACGCCGGCGGGATCCGGAACGTCCTCTCCTCGCTCCCCAGACCGAACGTAGTCAGCCACCCGAGAGATCCAGCACAGCGGCCCCCCGCGCACCCCTGCCCGCCGACGGGCAGTCGCACCGCGCGCAGGCAGCAAGCCTGGAGGCGGGGAGGCGCATACACGGAGGGCGCGCGACACGGCGAGCAGAGGGCACGAGCGGCGGCGGGGGACCGTCCCGGCATCGCGAGCGGCGGCGATGGCTGGCGGGGGCGTGTTCGCCGCTGCGGCCGTTCTCCGCACGCAGCAGTGCGCGCCCAGTACGCTCCGGTATCCGGCGCACGGGGGGCCACGGTAGTCTGTGTTCTGTTTGCTCTGGCGGGAGGCCTAGTCGTCGGAGGCAATCGCGCCGGCGAGAAACATTACTGGCGATGTCCATTCCGCCCTGCCCCGCGGCTGAAACGAATCGCACGCCGGAAAAAGGAAGGACGCTCGGCGCGCATCCGTGCGTGCGCACGCAGTTTGCTGCTGCTGCTGCTGCTGCTGCTGCTGCTGCTCGTTTCAGCCCCTCGCCCGAGCAGCCAGTCAGCCGGCCGGCCACACAAACAAAATTCCCACCAGCGCGGAGGCAGGAGACGTCCCAAAGCGGGCACTCCGCGGTACATGTGCCCGTGGCGCACGCCTGACGACGCCCAATCAGCACTCACCAGCCAGAGAGGAGAAAAGCAAATGCTCCCCGCAATCAAGGCGAAACCGAAAAAACAAAAACAATACGAAGGGAAACGCGCATGCGCCGCCAGCGAGCGAGCCCGTGCTCCGTGCTCCGTACGCAGCACGGTCCGGAGTCCATCGACGGGCTGCGGCCAAGAGCAGAAAAAGAAACACTCCTCACCTCCACTGTCCGACGGATCGGCTGCAATCTCTGTGTCGGCTTTTGGGTGCTTCGCGCGCCTCCTCCTCGATCACGAGGCGCGGGGGGGGGGGGGGGGGATGGATCGGGGAAGGGGGCGCCAGTGATATCTGGTGAACGGCAATGCGGAATTTGTGTCTGGGATCGTTAGCGCCTCGCCTCTTCCCCAGGCCAATCGGATCGCGGCGACGGGAGATGGCGACGGAGACAGCGACGGGGACGGGGACGGAGACGGGGACGGGGACGGGGACGGGGACGGGGACGGAGACGGAGACGGAGACGGAGACGGAGACGGAGACGGAGACGGAGACGGAGACAGCGACGGAGACAGCGACGGAGACGGAGACGGAGACGGCGACAGCGACGGAGACGGACACATGTCGGACGGAGCGCGAGTTGCGGTCGGGGCTTGTCCGCTTCCGGATCGAACGAGAAGGAGAGATGGACGAATCAAAAGGGGACACCCCTCACCATGGGTGCGAGAAAACTTTGCTTTTCCGGTGGCGGCTCGTGGGTATCTAGTGGTATGTGGACTTGTTTATTCCTGGAGCTCGCTATGTACTCTATTCCACGTACTCCACTCTCCTCCACTCTCCTCCACTCTCCGCGGACCGGCAAGGGGACAACCAGCGCGCGCAAGGCGGGGGAGAGCGAAATGTCTGGGACCGGGAGAGCTGCTTGTTCCCCTCCCCAGCCGCAAGCTCCGGATCCTCCATCGGACTGCGTACATGTTTCAACTTCTCGCTGCTGGCGATGACGACGATTGTGGGTATTTCTTGTACATATGTATGATCTTTTTTTTTTCTCCGGTATGTCATTTTTCTTTCTCCGGCATGCCATTTATCTTTTCTTTTCTTTTTTTTTGTTTTCCGCTGTCGGGGCGGAGGGCACATGCCCCCGCGCAACGTACGTGTGCGAGGAGTAACTGATGGGGGACAGTTCGAAGACGGTGGCGGCTGGGCGCCCCGTTCGCACATGGAACGACGAGACGATGTTTGCGTCCGCCGCATCCGGGCAGCAGCAGCGACTGGGCGAGCAGCCGGGCACGAATCGAGTCGCGGAGCAGCAGAAACAGCGGGATGGCGCGTGACGTCGGCGGGGAGTGACAGGCTGGCGGTGGTGGTGGTGGGTGGCAGCGTGGGCGGCTGGTGGGCTGGGGGTGGCAGTCGGAGCGCTTGGCGGCGTGCGGAGATCCCCAGCTTGCTGCTCACTCGGCTTGAAGGCTGCCTCGGTCGATTCGGCTGGACGCCTGCTAGCTCGCTGGGCCACGGCGTTCACATGCGGGTGGCAGCGGAGCTGGACGCCGTCTCGCCCGTGGCGAGAGAATAGATAGTAGTGATTGCTCTTTTTCCGTGCTCGCTGGACAGCGACTCAGCACAGCACGTGCGGTGTGGCATGTCCCGCCCCGCGTGGTGCTCCGATGCTGGCTCGGTGCCACCCAGCTCCCCCGCGGGCACATGCTCCGGATGCCTTGTTTCTCCACCGCATGCTGACCCCTCCACACTCTTCACCACCATTACCGCTACCACCACCCACCACCACTACCGCTACCACCACCCACCACCACTACCGCTACCACCACCCACCACCACCACCACCACCACCGCTACCACCACCACCACGTCCAATCCCACCACCACCACTATCACCACCACCACCACCACCACCACCACCACCGCTACCACCACCATCTCCAATTCCACCACCACAACCAATACCACCAATTCCACCTCCTCTTCCACACGACGCCCAGCCAACGCCTCCTCCGTCCGCAGAAAAGCAAGGCGTGCATAAAACTAAAGTACCGGTCCCCGTAATAAACAAGCCGTCCAATGCAAGCCCTCGTTGATGCCCTCGGTGATACGCTCGCCGGCCGCTCAGCCAGTCAGCCAGTCAGCCAGTCAGCCAGCCGGCCGGCCAGCCAGCCACTCAGCCAGCAGCCATCTCGTAATCCCCGTAGATTCCTCCTCCGCTACCCCGCACTGCATGTACATAATTCGTTTCTCGTGGCCGAGACTCGACCGATCGACGGCCGGACGGACGAGCGAACGAGAGCCCGGCGAGGGATCGAATGGAATGGAATGGAAATGACCGACGCAACGCAACCCACTGTCTAGCCCTTGTACCGCTCGCTCCACCCTCGCATGTACTCCGAAAATACTCCCCCCCCCAATCAAATTCAACCTCCCCTCCCCTCCCCCCCCCTCTCCCCGCCACCCAAGTTGTTTCTGCCCGTGCTGCTGCTCTCTGCATCGCCCGCTGCCCTCGGTCTGGAGTATATAGTGAGTACACTGGTACCAGTGTTGGTACGGGCGTTTGTCCTCCCCAACTAGCGGGTTCAGCTTGCACCACATCATTGCTTGTGGCGATCACGGTAGCCAGCTACTGATCGCCTCCCGTCCCCCGAAGACTCGCCCTCATCCTCGTCTGCTCCTCTGCGTCCGCGTCCTCCTCGCCACCCTCGTCCTGCTCCGGCTCTTATCTCCTTTGGCTCTTATCTATTTGGCTCTCTCTCGGAAAAGAAAACGAAATATATACACACTTATATTTATATAAATACTCGGAAAAAAAATATATATATACAAAAGAAAAAAAAAAGAAAAAAAAAAGGACGAGGCCAGACGACGGACGGAGATACCGTCCATAGTCCAATCAGCAATCCCCACCATCCAGAGCAGAATCCCAGAAACAGAAGTCGCCCGCGGATCCATCACAATCGTTCCAACCAGGCAAACCCACCCCTCCTCCACCCCCCTTACTCTTCCCCCCCAAGCCATAGACAGCTGGAGGAGGGAAAAACAAAGAAGCAATCCATCACGTACTGGATTGCAGAGCCCGCCGTGCGTTTCCCAGAAACCCGCTCGTCCCCGTATCAAAACATCTTGACACCAACCTACCACATCATATTCACATCGTTCGCATCCACCGTTTACCTGCTACCTACCTGATCTACTACATACCTACTTACATACATACCTGTCCGCCTTGCCCTCGTCCACGTCCACCCACCTGGTTCTAGATTTTACCATCCCCACCCCGAGCCCACACAGTCGAGTCATCACCGTCGACACGATCCAAAGTACAGTAACCCTCAGGGAAGTTCCTCGATCCCCCCCCCCCCCCATCCCCCCTCCCTCCCCCCACCCACCCCTCCTCTGAGAAAAAAAAATACTCTTTACATGTCGTGAGTTCTTTGCCCCCTTCCATCGAAATACAACCCCCACCCCCCGGTCTAAACCTCATTCGAGAGAACGACAAACAGTACACTCCGCCAGGTCACCGGAACTGCACCACTTCGAACCCGAATATCCCGAGGACATCCTCTCGTTGATTCACCAGTACCCCAACCAGCAGAGCATGTCGAGACGGCCCATCAAGCCCGCCACCGAGCAGCCCATCGTCCCCGCGTCGTCCATCCCCGATTCCGGCATCGTCGACAAGAAGAGTGGTGGTGGTAGCGGTGATATGGGGGTGGGCATGGACCTCGGCGGCGGCGTGGAGGAGGACGACCTCCTGAGTCCCCAGACGCCGACGGTAACGACCAAGAAGCGGAAGGCAGCGCAGTCGTCGTCCGGCGGCGGCGGCGGCGGCGGCGGTGGCGGTGGTGGTGGCGGTGGTAATGGTGGTGGTGGCTCTTCCGCTGGCGGTGGCGGCGGTGCCATGACACAGGCCAAGCGGCCGCGGACCAACACGCCGTGGACGGCAGTCGAGGAGCAACGGCTCAAGGCCATGCGGGACGCCGGGAACTCCTGGAGCGAGATCGCGAAGACGTTCCCGACGAGGACCGAGGGCAGTGTCAAGAAGCACTGGTACAAGGTACATCATGATCCGCTGTTCGATGTTTTTATTTTTTTAATTCTCTCATCCACCCCCATCCATCCCTCCCTTCCCCCCGCGATGCTCATTCCAGCAACCGCATTACGCACGATGATGATGACGATGATGATGATGTTGGTGATGATCGATGGCGGGGGGTGATGGTGGGGCGCAGAGGAATAAAGCGCGCTTGACTGGAAACGACGGGCCGTTGTGGGGCTGACTCGCCGACCACACAGGACATGCACTATGCTGAATTCGGAGAGGACGAGGTACGTACCCAGCCGTCCGTCTGTTGTCGATTCTAAACGAAGCCGACACTGACCACACCCGCACGTCCGCAGAGTGCAGCCCTCCACGCGGCCATCAGAGAATACGATACCAACAAGTGGAAGGTGATTGGCCAGAAAGTGGGCAAGCCGGCAAAGGTGCGACTCCTGCGTCTCCGATCACTCGGCCGTTGGCTGTGAAAGTCCGCTAACCGGTGTGCGCGGTCCCGCTAGGCCTGCGAGCAATACGCCAAGGAGCATTTCGCAGGCAAATGACTGCCGCCGCCGGCACCGAAACCTCCAACGGTTTGCAGACTCCTTGCGTGTTCTGTCGTTCTGTCGTTTGTCGTTTGTCGTTTGCGTTTATCAACGGGTGGGGTGGATGTCCCGAATCAGCACGGACTATTCCCCCACCCAGCCCACGGCACGGGCCTGCCGCTCGTTCTTGAGATGGGGCATTTTGGGTTTGGTTATTCTTTATTGTTTTTTTTTATTGTTTTCTGGGAGGGCTCACACCCGTTCTCGAAGACGGAGTCCGGTAGGAGAAGAGCTATTATGTTTTTTGATAATTCTTTGACGGATTGGGGAACGGAGGGAAGACGAGACGGACGCATACGATCTGGTTGATACGATAGCAGCAATCATTTCCTTTTTTTTGTCTCTGCACGCTATCGCTCTCTGCTTTTTCTCTTCTTTTTTTTTCTGTCTCTCCGGGGTATGACCATATCCCATTGATCTACCGCCATCGTGCTTTGTCCTTTTTGCTCTGCTCGCATGCATTTTTTTTTTGGTCTTCGTTTACTCGTTGGGAGGATCTGGCGTATCGTGTTTGGTCTGTTTGGTCCGGTCTGGTGCGGTCGGGTCCGGTCTGGTCTCTGCTAGTCTGTTTAGGGTCTTTTTGGCGCTCGTTTACGCTGGTTTTCGGTTTTAGTTTTACTTTCCTTTTTAGTTTTTATTTATTTATTTCTCATTCATCTATGACGGGGGAGGGGGTGACGGGAGAAAACACGTGCTGAGCTGGCGGGGGAACGGCTCCTTCTTTCTCTCTCTTGCTTTCGCTAGATACACATGTATGCGTGCATGCGTCGCGATGTGATGTCCGTCCAGCTTCCGGTCGAGGGGTAGGTGTCGGCCGAGACCGGACCGGACCGGCCCGGTTCCGTGCCGGCCACGTGTGCCCCCGCCCCGCCCTACGCCACCGCGGCTGCCGTCGGACGCGCGGCTGGGAGGTACGTATCGGCCGACGACCTGGGAGCGTCCACCGACCGCGGAGTCGTCCGCACGTGCACACACATATACATACCTCTTATGTATGATGCGGCTGCCTCACCGGCTGTCACTCCGGCGGGCACGCTCCTAACACAACCGACGGCGGCGGTGCGTGCGCCCACATCTACCCTCGCCCCCGACATGTACATACATACATATATAAATCGTAGTTAGCGGCATGGCCGTCGTCGGCTATTCGGAGGTGAGGGGGTGGCCTTCCCGGTGCGGAAGGGCAAAAAGAAGGGACGACTTCGTCGTGCACATGTAACAAAGGTGGAAAAAATAAATAAAGAAAAGTGAAATAATAAAAAAAATAAAAAAAATAAAAAAATAAAAATAAAAATAAAATAGTCGCTTGACCGCCGTGGACGAAGCGGAACGGGACCGCAGAAACGTGCGCGGGTAAACTACAGCATCACAGCGGATCACGTCGTCGCGGCATCCCCCCGCCACGCGAATTTCCGCCGCAGACGCCCGGGAGCGTCCCCGCGTCGTTGTGGGTCCCCGCCCCTCGACCGCCAGCTCGCTTCTGTTGGCGCGAGCACCGCCGCCTCCGACTTGCATTATCTGCACGCAACCAGGCGCGGGGGGGGGAGGGCGGAGCAGACCAGGGGGAGGGGAAGGGGGGGGGGGGGGGAAAAGGGTCGCATACAGCGT
>Ga0307508_10000231_pt1 | contig 67806 bp, 67 predicted proteins | sample 9_EM_MG_FD_203089 | JGI IMG/M metagenome (GOLD analysis project Ga0307508, IMG submission 203089) | Populus trichocarpa ectomycorrhiza microbial communities from riparian zone in the Pacific Northwest, United States - 9_EM | ecosystem: Host-associated > Plants > Roots > Unclassified | place... | reverse complement strand
ATGCAATATCTCTACGGCTCGGGCGAAGGATCGGCGATCAGCGCGCAGGCATGGCGCAGCCTCACCAGCTATGCGCAGGACAAGGCTCGCAAACGGCCAGGCAACAGCGTCATACTCACCAGCGACAGCACGCTCGCCGAACCAGCCTTTATTCTCTGCGGCAGGAAGCCCCTCGCCGCCGTCTTCGACGTCGATGAAACCGTGCTGCTCAACCTCGGCTTCGAATATAACGAAGCCGCCGACCCCAAGCCCTATGACGAGGCCCGCTGGAAGGCATGGGAGAAGACCGGCGCCGGCAAGGTCTCCCCAACCCCCGGTGCGCTGGAAGCGCTGACCGCGCTGCGCAAGATGGGCGTAACGGTGGTCTTCAACACCAACCGCTCCGCCGCCAACGCGGACGCCACCAGAGTCACGATCGAAGGCGCCGGCCTCGGCCCGGCGGTGCACGGCGAAACCCTGTTCCTCGCCGGCGACGACACGACAGGCTCGAAAAAGGACGGCCGCCGCGCAATCATCGCCACGAAATATTGCGTGATTGCGATGGGCGGCGACCAGCTCGGCGATTTCAGCGACCTGTTCAACACGATCAAATCGCCCGCCGAGCGACGCGATGCGACGCTCGGCCCACCGATCGCGGCAAAATGGGGTGCCGGCTGGTTCGTGCTGCCCAACCCCGTATATGGCACCGGCCTGAGGGGCGGCTTCGACGACATATTTCCTGCAGACAAGCGCTGGGCCCCACCCCCACCTGTCCCCACGCCCACGGAGAAGTAACATGGCCTGGACCCGCGACGACATGGCGGCACGCGCCGCGCGCGAACTGCAGGACGGTTTCTACGTCAATCTCGGCATCGGCATCCCGACGCTTGTCGCAAACCATATCCCGCCGGGCGTCGAAGTGACGCTCCAGTCCGAGAACGGCATGCTCGGAATCGGCCCCTTTCCCTATGCGGGCGAGGAGGATCCTGACCTGATCAACGCCGGCAAGCAGACCATCAGCGAGCTGCCGCAATCGGCCTATTTCAGCTCTGCGGACAGCTTCGCGATGATCCGCGGCGGCCATATCGACCTGACCGTGCTCGGCGCGATGGAGGTCGCGGAGAATGGCGACATCGCCAACTGGATGATCCCCGGCAAGATGATCAAGGGCATGGGTGGCGCGATGGATCTGGTCGCGGGCGTGAAGAAGATCATCGTCGTGATGGAGCACACCAGCAAGAACGGCGACCCCAAATTTATCCCGGCCTGCACCCTGCCGCTGACCGGCAAGGATGTGGTCGATATGGTCATCACTGATCTCGCCGTGTTCCAGCGGCCCGATCACCTATCGCCTTTCCGCCTGACCGAGATGGCCCCCGGCGTGACCGCCGAGGAAATCGCGGCCAAGACCACCGCGCACTATCTGAGCTGATCCATGGCCCTCACCCTCATCACCGCCAATCGCAATTATTCGAGCTGGTCGCTGCGGCCATGGCTGTTGATGAAGGCGCTCGGCATTCCGTTCGAGGATCGCCTCGAGCAATTCGCCAAGCCCGATAATTATGACGATTTCCGCGCCTTCTCCCCGACCGGACAGGTTCCCGTCCTGATCGACGGCGACCGCACCATCTGGGATTCGCTCGGCATCACCCTCTATCTCGCCGAGCGTCATCCGAGCGTCTGGCCGGCTGATGAAGCGGCGCGAGCCTGGGCGCAGTGCGCCACCGCCGAAATGCATGGCGGCTTCGGCGCGGTGCGCAACGATTGTACGATGAACGTGGGCGTCCGCGTCGCCACCAAGCCGGCATCGGCTGCGCTGAAACGCCAGGTCGCCCGGCTCGGCGAGCTCTGGGCCGAGGGCCTGTCGCGTTTCGGCGGACCCTGGCTCGCCGGCCCGGACTTCTCGGCGGTCGACGCCTTTTACGCACCCGTGGCGTTCCGGGTCCGCACCTATGGCCTGGATGTCGGTTCCGATGGCGCGCGCTGGGTTGCGCAGATCCTCGATCATCCCGCGATGCGCGAATGGGAAAATGCCGCGCTGGCCGAAACCTGGCGCGAAGCCGATCATGAGGCCGAACTCGCCGCGGCCGGCACCATCACCGCCGATTATCGGGCGTGATGCGGCGTGCCATTGCCGCCGCTGCGCTCGCCACCCTGCTCGCACTGGCGTTGATGGTGGCGTTCATCTCCCCGCCCGGGCTGCTGAGCCTGCTCGACGGCGCGATCGGCGGTGGCGTGGGCGCGAGCCGGCCCGGCAGCGCGCTGCCCTTCGGCACGCACGGCCAGACGCTCGATGTGTGGCGGCCGGCAGGCAAGGCGACCGCCAAGCGCCCGGTGCTGATCTTCTGGTATGGCGGCGGCTGGGCCAAGGGCGACAGGCGCTCCTATGCCTTTGCAGCGCGCGCTTATGCCAGGGCCGGCTTCGTCGTTGTCATGCCCGATTACCGCAAGGTGCCGGACATCCGCTTCCCCGCTTTTCTACAAGACGGCGCCGAGGCGGTGAAATGGACGCGCGATCATATCGCCGACTATGGCGGCGACCCGGATCGGATCGCCATCGCGGGGCATTCGGCGGGCGCCCATATCGTCGCCATGCTCACACTCGATACGCGCTGGCTGAAGGCGGAAGGCATGGATCCGAAGATCATCAAGGCGGCGGTGGGCCTTAGCGGACCCTATGATTTCTACCCCTTCACCTCGATCCGCGCGATCGAGGCAATGAAGGGCGCCGATCCAGCCACGACCCAGCCGATCCATTTCGCGCGCGCCGATGCGCCGCCGATGCTGCTCGTCACTTCGACCGGCGACACCGAGGTCCGGCCGAAGAACGCGATCAATCTCGCGGCCAAACTCAAGGCGCTCGGCGCCCCCGTGACGCTGAAAATCTACCCCGACCTGACTCATGAGGACGTCGCCAAGGCGCTGTCCAAGCCGTTTCGCGGCAAGGGACCGATCCTCGCCGACAGCGTCGCCTTCCTGAATGCGGAGCTCAAAGGGCCGGCGCCTCAGGGACTGCGTTGATGCGCGCGCGAACCGGCTGCCTGCTGGCAGCGTCCGTGCCGGTCTTCGGGCTGGTCCTGTTCGTTGCATCTTTCGGGGCTGCCCGCACGAGCGCCATGGAAACACCCGCCGCTTCGACCGACGCCTTTACCTTGAAGATAGTGAGCGCGGCCGATCCGGCCTCGTCGCAGGGCGCCTGGCCCGTGACCTATAACGATGTCTACCCGGATGACGGTCGAGTCAGAGGGTGGCTGAACCGAAAAAGGTCGCAGTCCGGGAAGGTCGAAAACCTCAAGCTGGTGATCAGCGCCCCGTCGGGTCAAAGCGAAATTAGCCTGTGCCCCCGGGGCGGCTGGGACACGTGCTACTTCCACGCTGATCTTCGACCTGCCAAACTCCAACAGGGCATTGTGGTTTTGGTCCTCAATGCGGGAACAGGCAAACCGGTCTCACCACCGATCAGCTTCTCCTTCGCGCGCCGTGTCACCTACTCTTCCGCCTGGTGGGAAGGTTTGATGGGGATCTGAACGCCCGCAGAATCGTCAACGGGCGCCCCGATCAGCGCCAGGGACATAGACCTCAGGCGGCCAGATCCTCTCCGGCAATCGAAGTACGGTGCATCATGCGGCCTGACTCCGCATCATAGGGCAGCACCCGGTGCAGCGCGGCACAATTGTCCCAGATGACGAAATCGCCGTCCTGCCAATGGTGGCGATAGGAGAAATCGGGTTGGGCCGCCCATTCGACCAGACGCGCGAGCAGTGCACGGCCATGGGCTGTTTCCATGCCGACCACCCGGTCTGCCGTCGATCCGATGATCAGGCTTTTGCGCCCGTTGCGATCGGTCATGACCAGGCCGCGCTCCTTGGCCACACCGATCGCCAGCTTGCCCTTGTCCTCCTCGGGGATGAGATCGGCGATGACGCGCAGGCTGGCCGCGACGGTGTGGATGACGGTCATGTCATCCAGCTCGGCGCGTTCGTCGGCCGGCAGGTTTGCATAGGCGGCGACGGTGTTGGCAAATTCGGTCTGCCCTCCCTTGGCCGCAAGCTTCCGCGCCGACAGCAAGGTCGCCTTGGGCGGCGTCGCGTCCAGTGGCATGCCGTCCATGTGCCAGAAGAAGGTGCCGAGCACATATTCGGGCGCGCGGTTGATCTTCCTGTCCAGCGTCACCTGATAGACGTCATTGTCCTTCGATGTGGTTGCGTCGCTGGTCAAATTGACCCGGTCACCGAGCAGATCCGTGAAAGCGAGCTGTTCTGCGTCAGTGAAATGGACCTGCGGCAGGACGAGCACGGTGCGCTCGTCGAGCATCTTGCGGCATTCGCGAACAACCTCTGGATCGAACAGCGCCTCGCGCTCGGCGTGAACGATCGCGCCGATCATCGGCTTGACCGCCTCGAAACGGACTCGGGCTTGGGTCATGACAGTCATTGTCGATACTCCAGAAAGTAGGTCGGTCGTAGTGCTCGGGCGGCTCAGTCGCGGTCAGCCTCCATGCCGGAAAAGCCGATGCAGAAGCCGCCATCCACGGGCAAAAGCACGCCGGTGACGTAGGAGGCCTCATCGCTCGCGAGGAACAAGGCCGCGTTGGCGATTTCGCTGGCGAGGCCCCAGCGGTTCATCGGGATACCGGGCACGGTGAAAATCCCGGGCGGCGGCTCGGGATGGTCTTTCGACATCGGCACAAGGCCGGTCCAGATCGAGCCGGGCAGGACGGCATTCACGCGGATATTCTTCGAGACATAATCCAGCGCGGCGGCCTTGGTGAGCTGGTTCACCCCGGCCTTGGCGGCACCATAGATGCTGTGCCGTTTCCAGCCGACCTCGCCCGATGCCGACGAAATGTTGACGATCGCCCCGCCGCCGGTCTTCATCATCGCCATCACGCCATATTTGATGCCGAAGAACACGCCCCTCAAATTGACCGCGTGAACCCGGTCCCAATTCTCGGTGGTTTGCTCATGCAGCTTCATCATGCCGCCGCCGAACCCGGCATTGTTGACGAGGATGTCGACGCGGCCGAACCGCTCCTCGGCGCATCCGATCATGGCGCGGATATCGTCCTCGACCGCGACATCGACATGCAGGCCGATCGCGCCGCCGCCGATCCGGTCGGCCACCTCATCCTCGGCGCCGCTGATGTCGGCGCACAGGATGCGCGCGCCTTCGGCGGCGAAGCGCTCGGCCATTGCCTTGCCGATACCCGAACCGGCGCCGGTAATGATGACGTTCTTGCCAGCCAGGCGCATGAAGGATTCTCCCATGGGCCCGGCTCAGGGCATCGGCTCGACGTCGATCGTCGGCTGGATCAGTATCCGCGTCAGGTTCGCGCGGCGCGGCAGGCGGATGGCCAGCATGATGCCGTCGACGATATCGGCGGGGTCCATCGCCCCATCCTTGTGGGTATGGTGGTGGATCATCTCGCGCCATTCCGGATCGGAAATGCTGTCGGCGATCTCGGTCGCGGTCGCGCCCGGCTCGACGATCGACACGCGGATGCCGGCCACACCAGCCTCCTGCCGCAGTGCCTCGGTGAAACCGGTCAGCCCGAACTTGCTGGTCGAATAGGAGGCAAAGCGCCAGCCGGAGCGGCGACCTGCGGTGGACGAGATGTTGATGATGTCGCCACTGCCCTGGGCCTTCATGACCGGGAACGCGGCGCGACAGGTGTGGATCGTGCCCATCAGATTGATGTCGATGACCCGGCGCCATTGCTCCATCGCAAGCGATTCGATGCCGCCGGCCTCATTGACCCCGGCCGAGTTGATCAGAATGTCGAGGCGACCGAACCGCGAGACGGTATCGGCGATGGCATTCGCCGCATCGGCCTCGATCGATACATCGCCCGGCAGTGCCAGCGCCGTCCCGCCCGCCGCCGCGATTCGCTCGACCAGCGCGTCGAGGCGCGCCTTGCGCCGGCCGGACACCGCAACCGACACACCCGCCGCCGCGAGCGTCAGCGCGGCCGCCTCGCCGATCCCCGACGACGCGCCCGTCACCAGCGCGGTTTTGCCTGCCAGATCGTCCGTCATGCATCCTCCGAACTGCCGCCGCGATCCCGCGTGCTGATCACCTTGTTAGCATTGCAGAATTGAGCGTCAACGAAATGCTGAACACTTGCTCAGCATTTCACAAAAAGCACCGCCGGTCATCGCCGGGGCGTTACATCCGGGCCGTTTCCTCTTCCCGGCCGGCGCTTCCCATCTGCGCGAGAAATTGGTCGACGATCGCGATCGCGTCGGCATGTCCCTCGGTAAGGCCGAGCGCCGTCTCGTTCGCCAGCATGCGCGCGAGCGAGGCCGCGATCATGACGATCCCCGCCGCGGAACCATATGCCCCACCGTCGGACGGCGGGAGCAGCCGCCTGGCCGCTTCGGTTTGGATCACGCGAAACTGGCGCGCGCCCTCGACGATTTCTGCCCGGATGGCCTCGCGGCGATTGGCCAGGGCATTGAGCTCGATCGCGAGGATCGCCGAGGATGCATCGGTGTTGAGATCCCACAGCGCGCGGAGCGGCTCGGGCGCCGCCAGCGCCTGCTCGAACCGCTCGAGCCGCCGCTCGTTGATCCGCCAGATCACCGCGCGCAGCAGATCGTCCATCGTCCGGAAATAATAGAACAGCAATTGCGCCTTGAGCCCGGCCTTCTCCGCCACGACCCGGGCCGAAACAGCATGGCCGCCTTCTTCGCGCAGGATCGCTTCCGCGGCATCGACGAAGCGCGCGCGCATCTTCGATCCTTCTGCGCCAATGCGACGGGGCTGCGCCATTCTCTTCCATCTCCCGGACCGGGCCCATGCCGATCGGGCCACCGGTGCTCGTCCTAGCATCGCCCGCGCGCTGACCGGAAGGCACGAAGGCGGCGACCCGGCAAGAACCGCCGATCTGACTATAATTCAGCAAACGGCGGCGCGATTTTCTTATAGCCTGAGCGCGCGCTGGTGGGGGCGCTGATGGCGGCCATGGCCGCCCACCGAGGGAGGGTGGAATGGCCTTTGCTTTGACATGGCTGCCGGGCGTGCTGAAAGCCGCCGGGCTGAAAGTCGAGATCCAGCCGGGATGGGAAACCCGCGGTATCAGCGACATGGGCACCGTGCGCGGCGTGATGTGTCATCACACCGCTGGGCCAGCGACCGGAAACATGCCGTGCCTAGGCGTCATCACCAATGGCCGCCCCGATCTGCGCGGCCCATTGTCGCAGCTCGGCCTTGGGCGCGACGGCACCTATTATGTCATCGCGGCGGGAAAGGCCCAGCATGCCGGCAAGGGCAAATGGCAGGGCGTGACGACCGGCAACACCAGCTTCATCGGCATCGAAGCGGAAAACCGGGGCATCCCGGCTGACCCATGGCCCGAGGTGCAGATGCTTGCCTATCAACGGGGTGTCGCCGCGATCCTCGACAAGATCGGCGCGGGCGCCATCATGTGCTGCGGTCACAAGGAATATTCGCTACCCCTGGGTCGCAAATCCGATCCCTCCTTCGATATGGTCGATTTCCGCGCCAAGGTGGCCGCAATCCTCACCGGCATCACGCCTGTGCCGAGCCCGCCCACCGGCGACAGCCCCCGGCCGGTCTTGCGTCGAGGCGCCAAGGGCGCGCTCGTCAAGGAACTCCAGGCAAAGCTCGGCTTGCCGGAAGACGGGATTTTCGGGCCGAACACCGAGGCGAAGGTCCGCGCCTTCCAACAGGCGAAAGGCCTGACGGCTGACGGCGTGGTCGGCGCGAAAAGCTGGGCGGCGCTGGATGCCGCTTTTCCCTGATCGCGAGCCGTCGTCCTCCCATTCCGTCATGCCGGACTTGTTCCGGCATCCACCTCTCCGCAAGCCTCGCAGACGTTGCTCATGCTGCCCGGTGGACCCCGGAACAAGTCCGGGGTGACGATGGATAATTGAACGGACGTCTGATTCAGGACACTAGGACCGCCATGAATATCCTCCTCACCGGATCGAGCGGCTGGCTTGGCCGTTTCCTCGCGCCCCGGCTGCGTGCAGCCGGCCATGTCGTAACCGGACTCGACGTCGCACCCGGCGTCGATACCGATGTGATCGGCACCGTCGCCGACCACGCGCTGGTGGACCGCATCTTCACCGAACGCGGGATCGAGGCGGTCATCCATGGCGGCGCGCTGCACAAGCCCGACATCGTCCGCTATCCGAACCAGGCGTTTATCGACGTAAACCTCAGCGGCACGCTCAACCTGCTCGAGGCATCGGTCGCGGCCGGTGCCAGCCGGTTCGTCTTCACCTCGACCACCTCGCTGATGATTTCGACCGCGATCCGCGAAGGACGTGGCGACACGGCGGTGTGGATCGACGAGACGCTGGCGCCGCTCGAACCGCGCAACATCTACGGCGTCACCAAGCTCGCCGCCGAGCAGATGTGCCGTCTGATCCATGCCGAGCACGCGCTGCCCGTCGTGATCCTGCGCACATCGCGTTTCTTTCCCGAGGATGACGATACCCACCTCACGCTCTCGGGCGAGAACATGAAGGCGAACGAGCTGCTCCACCGCCGGCTCACCGTCGAGGATGCCGCTGAAGGTCACATGGTTGCGCTGGAACGGGCGCCTGAAATCGGGTTCGGTACCTTCATCCTTTCCGCGCCAACGCCTTTCGTCCCGGACGATGTGGCTGCGCTGAAAGCCGACGCGCCCGGCGTGATCGCGCGCTATTTCCCCGATGCCGCCGAGCTCTTCGCCCGGCGTGGCTGGCAGCTCCCCGCCACGATCGACCGTGTCTACGACGCCGGCCTGTCGGAACGCCTGTTGGGCTTTCGCTGCAAGACCGACTTCGCCGCCGTCCTCGCCGCCCTGCGCAGTGGCGAGCCGCTGCCGTTCGCGCATGACGCCGATTATATCTCGCCGAAGGAGCACCGCGCCTCCGTCGCAAATTAGTCGCGCGAGACTCTCGTTTCGCTACCGTTCCTGTACGGGCGCCGATCCATTTCAGGGACACGGGATTTCTTCATGCGGATATTGAGGCGGACTGCGATCGGGTTGGCTGGAATCCTGCTCCTTGCACTCGCGGTTTTGTACGGCGGATCGGAATGGGCGCTCGCGCGCGGCCATGACGTGCCGCTGGCATCGGTGCAGGTCCCGCATGACGCCGCCTCGATCGCCGAGGGCGGACGGCTCGCCCGGATCACCGGCTGCCGCGGTTGCCACGGCGCGGAAGGCGGCGGCGATGTGCTGGTCGACGATCCGATGCTCGGCAGGGTGGCGGCGCCAGCGCTTGCGCGCGTGGCGGCAACCGACTCCGATGCCGAACTGGACCGCGCGATCCGGCACGGCGTCGACAAGCATGCCCACACGCTGTTCATCATGCCGACCAGAGCGCACCGGTATCTGGCCGATGAAGATCGGGCGCGGATCATCGCCTGGATGCGGAGCCTGAAGGCGCGCCCGGATGACATGCTTGCAACCACCAGCTTCGGCCCGGTCGGACGCGGACTCGTCCTCTTTGGCATGCTGCCGCCGAGCGTTCATCCAGAGAAGGTCTCCACCCCCGCTCGCCCGGCGAATGTCGGCCGCTATTTCACCAATGTCTCCTGCGCGGGATGCCACGATCTGTACACGCCCCGGCCGACCGAAGACGGCAAGCAGGTCGCACCCCCACTCGCGCCGATGGCGGCGGCCTATGATCCCACCGCCTTTCGCACGCTGCTGCGCACCGGTGTCGGCATGAGCGGCCGCGATCTTGGATTGATGAAGACGGTGGCGCGCGGCGATCTGAGCGCTCTCACCGACGCCGAGATCGTCTCGATCCAGGCCTATCTGATCGCTGAGGCGGCCAAGGCGCCGCCGCACTAGAGCGTGCTGCGAATAGGTGGAATCCGGCTATTCGCAAACAAGCACGCGACCACAAAGAATCTAGAGCGGGTGCGTTTCCATCGAAACACAGCCCGCTCTAGCGCGTCGGCTCGATTCAACTGCGCTGCCGGATCGGCGATAGGGCAAGCACCAGACATCTCGGATGCTCGCTATGCCCTTTCTCCTCACTGGCCTGCTGGACGTTTTCCGTCCCCGGTACGGCAGCGGCGTTCGCCCGAATTTCCCTGATAATTCCCTGTTATTCCCTGTTCCGCGGCAGCCAGGCCGACCGGATATTCCACCAAGGCATTATAAATTAACAAGAAACTTCAAGATTCCGACCGACACCGCCACAAGAAAAAAAGAAAAATTCCCTGTTATCGACGCCGGAACAGGGAAATCCGCACCGCCACGGCCGGCCCCGCTACAGCAATTTGCGCAGCGTCAAACTCACCGTCCGCCCGACCGGATCGAGATAGTCGGGCTGATACCGGTTCGGAATGCGGCCATTGCCGTCGCGCACCTGCTGTTGCCCGTCGGTGATGTTGCTCACGCTGACCTTCAGCTGCACTTTCTTCGTCCATTGCTGGGTCTTCAGGAAATGATGCACGCTGATAAAGGCGCTCATGTTCAGCTTGAAGATCGGCGAGAACCGCAGGTCAGCGGCAGGGGTCGCGCCGCGCGCCCGGCTGGCACCGTTGTACCAGCAGTCGAACGACATGCCGTTGCCGAGATAGTTGATCCCGCCATAGGCATAGCTCCCCACGCGGAAGGCGCCGCCGGCGCCGGTCGTGTCGCCGCGCAGCAGATCGAACTCGGCCGTGCCCGGTCGCAATTGCAGCCGGTTGCTGAACTTGATGCTCGGCCCCATGCCGGCATAGAAGTTCGCCCGCGCGGGAGCCGGGCCCGGCGCTGCTGTCTTGGGCGGCGGCTTGCCCAGCATTCCGCTCGAGTTGATGATCAGGTTCAGCGTGCGCTGGCGTTCGCGGTAGAAGTTGATCGGCTGATACGCGACCGAGACGAGCCGCCCGGATGCATCCCGGACGAACAGGTCGGGCAAGGCCGCCTCGACCTGAGGCGTGACCGCGTAGACCGTCCCGGTACGATCCCTGATCGTGGTTGCTTCATAGGTCGCGCTCAGGCGCAGCTCGCGTTTCGCGAAGGGCTTGATGGTCAGCCCAAGCGACCTGACGAGGCGGTGCTCGGCGGTAAGATCGGGATTGCCGCCCGTGATCAGCGTGACCAGTTCGGTGCGGCCGTTGCCGAAATCGAACAAGGGCACGTCGGAAAGGCGTATCACCGGATTCGACAGGTCCGCCAAAGACGGCGCGGCCGCGCTGCGCTTGATCTGTGCGATCAGCTGGACGCCCGCGAACGGCCCCCATGTCGCGCCGAATGTCGTATCGGTCAGCGATCCGAAGCCACCGACCTCGCGCACATTGGCCGACGCGTTGACCGAAAAATCGCCGATGAAAGACAGTATCTTTTCGCGTCTCGACGCGATCGGGATGTCGATCGCGACACCGCCCTCGATGCGGGTTCGGCCGATATGCAGCTCGAATGGATTCGCCCCGCGCGTAAAGGAGTTCGCTGTCGAGCGGTCGAACTCGGCACTCGCGGTCACTGCCACCACGCCCGCCGGCAAGCGTATCGGGGTGTTGGTGATCACGGATTTCATGCTGGCGGTGCGGGTGCGCAACTGCGCCACATCGACCAGCCGCGCTTGCACCAGCGATTGGTCGAGCGGACCGAACGGGTTCGCGCCGCCCGCGATTGCTGTGTTCGCCGCCGTCATATCGATGCTGCGCTCGTTCAGCCCAGCGATCGTCTGTTGATCCAGTGCCGCGCTCAAATCCCAGCGCCACCCCGCGATCGCGCCGCGCACCAGGCCTCCCGCATGAAGCGTGGTCGTGGTCTGGCGTTGCCGCAGCGGATCGACCTCAGTGAGATACCGACTAAGCAGGACAGTCCCCGCAAAGGGCGAATAAGGGTTGGCTCCGGGCACGGTCAGGGTCACCGGCGCGAGCCCGGCCACGGTGCGGTCGCGGCTTTGCTCCGCCGACAGGCTGAGCGATCCGGCAAGCGTCTTGCCGATCCGGCCGGCCACCACAGCCTCGGCCTTCACCGCATCGTTGCGCGCCACCATTGTCCGATATGGGCCGGAATCGAAGAGGCGCGGCTGGTTCGCCCCTGTGGCGAAGCCGGCGACGGTGGCACGATCAGCGAGCGCCTCCGGCACTGGCGCGACCGTCACGAGCCGGCCCGCCGCCGCCGAAAGTGCCGGGTCGATCTCGCCGCGGTTCAGGCCGGTGACATTGCCGGGCGAGTCGAACAGGATATCCGGATCGGGGGCGATATTACGTTCCGACTGGAAGAGCGGCTCGGTGTGGCGATATTCCAGATTGACCGTGAGGCGGCTGTCATTGTGGAGCCGGGTCAGGCCGAGATTAGCATCGCCCCGTGCGCTGCCGCCGCGCGTCGTGCTGCCGACGGTGCCGCGAACCTCGATCTGCCTGAATTGGCGCTTGGTGATGAAGTTCAGCACGCGCCGGGTCGGCGGATAGCCGAACTTCAGCGCCGCCGCCTCGGGCAGCAACTCGACCTTCTCGATCGCCTCGGGCGGGAGCGTGCCGATGTCCTGATAGCCCGAGACCCGCTGCGCATTGAGAAGGAAGATCGGTTCGGATCCGTCCGCGGACCGCGCCGCGGGACGGATCACGCGCATCAGGTCCTCCATCGTGGTCGCGCCAACGCCGGCGATCATGCGTGCGTCGTAGGTCGCCAGGGGCTCGATGTCGGTAACGGCCGATCCGCGCTGCCCCGTGACGATAATATCGGAAGCGAGATCGCCTCCGCTTTCCGCCTTTTGTGGCGCTGGCGGCTGGCTAGATTGCTGTGCCGCAACCGGCGTTCCGTCAAAACCGATGATCGCCGCGCCAGAACAGGCCAGGGCGCTACGCAGCCACGCTCGCGCAAGACTGCGGTGCTTCCTGCGCAAGATCATCCCCTTCCCCGGCACAGGCTCTGCTTAACGCCTTGATTTCACAGGTCCACCGAAAGCGTGATCAAACCCGCCGTGCGAAGCTGTCCGGATCGGCCGCCCGCCACCATGCCGCGAGACGGGGATCGCGCGCCCCGTCGATCAGCTCGCCCGGTTCGACAAAGGGGTAGATCTCATCGATCGACCGCATCTCAGCCGCGTTGATCCGCTGCCGCAAACCATCGGGCGTGAACTCGTCCGGCGATTGCAGCCCGCACGCAACCACGATGTCGTGGAGCGCATCGAGCGTCGCCTTCTGGAAGCGCGCCACGCGCTCCGCCTTGTCCGGCACCACCAGCCCGCGCTGGCGCGCCGGCGACTGGGTGGCCACACCGGTCGGACAGGTATCGGTGTGGCAGCGCATCGACTGGACGCAGCCAAGCGAGAACATGAACGCCCGCGCCGCGTTGCACCAGTCAGCGCCGAGCGCAGCGTTCATCGCGATCGACGCGCCCGAGTTGACCTTGCCAGACGCCGCCAGCTTCACCTTCGTCTTGAGGTTCGCCCCGACCAGGGCGTTGCGCGCCAGGATAAGCCCCTCGCGCAACGGCATGCCGACACGGTCGCTGAGTTCGGTCGGCGCCGCCCCGGTCCCACCCTCGGCGCCATCGATCACGATGAAGTCGATCAGGATTTCCGTCTCGATCATCGCCTTCATCACCGCGAACAGCTCATGCGGATAACCGACGCACAGCTTGATACCGACCGGCTTGCCGCCCGACAGCTCGCGCATTCGGCCGGCAAACTCCACCAGCTGGCGCGGCGTCGAAAAGGCGCTGTGGCGGGCCGGCGACAGGCAGTCCTGGCCCTCGGGCACATCACGGGTCTTCGCGATCTCGGCTGTCACCTTCGCGCCGGGAAGCAGGCCGCCATGCCCCGGCTTCGCGCCCTGGCTGAGCTTGAGCTCAGTCATCTTGACCTGGTCGTTCGCGGCACGATCCCTGAAATGCTCAGGGTCGAAATGCCCATCCTTGTCGCGGCAGCCGAAATAGCCCGAGCCAATCTCCCACACCACGTCACCGCCATGCTTCGCATGATAGGGCGAAAGCCCGCCCTCGCCGGTGTCGTGGTAGAAGCCCCCGATCTTCGCACCCAGGTTCAGCGCCTCGATCGCGTTGGCGCCAAGCGCCCCGAAGCTCATCGCCGAAATGTTGAGCCGCGAGGCCTTGTAAGGCCGACTGCACTGGTCCGTCCCGACGGTAACCCGCGAATATTTCTCGACCTCGCGCGACGGCGCCATCGAGTGGGCAAGCCACTCATATTCGTCCGAATAGACGTCGAGCTCAGTGCCGAACGGATGCGTCGAATTATCGCCCTTGGCGCGCGCATAGATCAGCGCGCGCTCGTCATGATTGAACGGCCGACCGTCGAGATCGCTCTCGACGATGTACGACCGCAGGAACGGTCGCAGCCATTCGAACAGCCAGCGAACGCGCGCAGCGACCGGGAAGTTGCGCCTGAGCGAATGGTGGGGCTGGAACAAGTCGATCAGCCCAATGATCAGCAACGGGGCGAACAGGATGAGCAACCACAGCGCACCCGGGTGTCCAAACCCGATGGCGATCCCCGCGATCGTACCGAGCAGCCCCGCAAACAGCAGGGCGTTGCGCGAAAGGCCCTGATCCCGGAACAGCGTGTCGATAAGCGGGGTCCGCCCGCTCACGAGAACAGGGTCTTGCAAGGGAGGCTCATCGCTGCCGCAAATATGGTCACAGATCTTCTCCCCTTGCGTCGTGCGCAGCGAATCATCGAGCCGGATCGTCGGGGTTTTCCCACCGCCCTACAATAGCCGGTGGGGCGGCATTTGGTGCCCACCGGATAGGTCCGATTGGAACCTATTGAGGTGCCTAAGCGATTGATCCCTCAGTGAGAGGAGGACGACATGGCAGAATATCGAAATACCGATGGAACCACGACCATCGTTGAAAAGCGATCGAACACGGGCATCTTGATTGGTCTCGTCGTCGCTTTGGCGGCGATCGTCGTCGCGTTGCTGTTCCTGACAGGCTTCTGGAGCGCCGACGTCAAGAAGAGCGGGTCGTTGCCCGATGTGCATGTCTCGGCGCAGGGCGGGAGCCTGCCTGAGGTCGATGTGCATTCCAAGGAAGTCGTTGTCGGGACCAAACCGACCCAGGTCACCGTACCCAAGGTGGAGGCGACCAAGACCACCGTCGATGTTCCGGTGGTCGGCGTGAAGGACGACAAGAAATAGCCCTCTCGCCTGATGCCGCTATCGTCATAGGCGGGGCGGTGAAGCAGAGGACGGGAAAACCCCGACGTCCCATCGTCGGGGTTTTTCGCGGCACCGAAAGAACAGGTCAGGCAGCGAGTTCGCGCGGCGTGTCGAGCAAGGCGGTGATCGCGACTGCGTCCACCGGGCGGCTGATGAGATAACCCTGCGCCATGTCGCAATGCGCCTCGCGCAGAAAGGCTAGGCATTCCTCGTCCTCAACGCCTTCAGCGACCACCTTGAGGCCCAGCTCGTGCGCAAGCTCGATGGTCGATCGCACCAGCACGCCGTCGCTACGGTTGCGATGCGCAAACTGGACGAAGCTGCGGTCGATCTTGAGTTCGTCGAGCGGCAGGCGCTTGAGGTAACTGAGCGTCGACTGGCCAGTGCCGTAATCGTCCATCGAGATGGCGATGCCCATCGCCTTGAAGCCCTGAAGTGCGGCAATCGCGCCTTCGCCGTCGGTCATCGCCGCTGACTCGGTCACTTCGAACACCAGCCGGCCCGGCGCCAGCCCGCTGTCCTCGACCAGCTTGCGCGCCGCGGCGAGGAACGGCTCCGATCCCAGGAGCTTGGCCGAGATGTTGACCGCACCACTGATCCTGTTGCCGCCCGCTTCCCAGGCGCTGAGATCGGCGATGGTCTGGCCGAGCACGAACAGAGTGAGGCCGGCGATGCGATCATTGCGTTCGGCAATCGGAATGAAGGCGTCCGGCGAAATCATGCCGCGCTCGGGGTGAATCCAGCGCACAAGGGCCTCGACGCCGGTGATATAACCATGCGCGATCTCGAACTTGGGCTGATAGAGCACGCGCAGCCCGCCTCCCGTCACCGCCTGATCGAGCTCGCCCAGCAACGACAGGTCGCGCGCTGCCTCCTCGCCCTCGCTCTCGGCATGGACGTGCCACCCGGCGCCAGCGGCCTGCGCCTGGGCCGCCGCGAGAATCGCATTGGCCACGACCCGCCCGGCATCGCGCGCCTGGCCGCTCGCCATGCCGATCACCAGGGACACGTCGATCTTGCGGCCCTGAACCTCGACCGGCGCGAGCATCAGCGCGCGCAGTTGCTCGTAATGCCAGGTGAGCTGTTCGGCATCGACCGTCGCGCACCAGCCAAGCACACGGTCCTCCACGCGGTAGACGGTATTGCCGGCGCCGAGCAGGCTGACCCGGTCGCGCACGCGGCGGATCAGGTCGCCGACCGCGTCTCCGCCGATGGCTGCGACGATCTTCTCATAATCGGCGATGCGCGCCGTGGCGACGACCAGCGGCGTGTCGCCGTCGCGTGTCGCAGCGACCAGCGCGAGGCGATTGGGAAGCCCGCTCTGTGCGTCATGCGCACGGGCACGGCCCACCGCTTCGGCGACGCGCATCGCCAGCATCGCCGATGTGGCGACAGCCCATGCGACCAGCGCGGGGACGAGTTCGAAGGTCCACCCAAAGGAACTCGCGGCGGCGACCGCGGTCAGGAATAACAGCACCGGTCCAGCGGCAATGATCCCGCCGAGCATCCAGCGCCGCCGGTAGGAGACGACGGTGGCCATGCCGGCGAGCAACAACGCCACAAGCAATGGCGCGATCCAGCCGCCGGGCACCGGCACGCCTTGCAGCAGCGTCTCGGCGGCGAGCGCCTGGATGATCACGCCGGGCACGACGCCGTGCGCTGGGGCGACATAGCGGTCGCCGATCTCGATCGCTGTCGCACCGATCAGCACGCGCTTGCCGCGCACCGCGGCCGGGTCGAAATGCCCGTCGCGCACGTCGACGAAGCTGAGCCGCGGAATAGTTGCCGGATCAATCGCATAGTCGATCGGGAATTGTGTGCTCGCGTCACCGCCACGCTGGGCGAGGATTGCCGAGAGCGCCGGGCGCGGCACCCCGGCGGTGATCGCGCCGAGCGGGACATTGCGCACCACGCCGTCCGAATCCGGCGCCACGATGATCGAGGCGAGCATCGCATGGTCGCGCAGCTGCTGCACCGGGAGAGAGTCGGTCACGCCGCGCCGGCCGCTCCCCGGGGGTTGCGAGAAGGTCGGCAGGATCACCTGGCCATCGGCACGAACCAGAGCGGCCGCGAGCGTTGCATCGTCATCGGGATTCGAGCGCGAGGAGAAATCGACGTCGAATGCGATCGCGGCCGCGCCGGCCCGGCGCAGCTGATCGATCAGCGCCGCGTGGTTGCGGCGTGGCCAGGGCCAGCGGTCGATATGGGCAATGCTGTGCGCATCGATCTCGACGATCGCGACGTCGCCGCTCGCTGCATGTCGCCGCAGCGCGAAACGCCAATCCTGCACCATGTGTTCGGCACTGGCGCCGAGTTCGGCGGCGCCGACCAGCACGCCGGCGCAAGCCGCGAGGCCCAGAGCAAGCGGGCGCCAGCGCCGCCGCAACAGCGCGATAAGGGGGGAAGGAAGCGTCGCGTGGCTCATTGGGTCACCTACCGCGACAAACCTAACGGAGCGTCAATCGCGCCTATCCCTTCGGTTTGCCGCCACCACCATTGCCGTTGCCGGAATTGCCGTTGCCGGGACTGGTGTTCCCGTTGCCAGGGTTGTTCCCATCGCCGCCGCCATTGCCGTTGCCGTTACCGGAGTTGCCGTTCCCGTTGCCCGACCCATTCCCGCTATCCGACGCGCCGCCATTGCCGTTGCTGGAGTTGCCATTCGCATTGGCCGAGCCAGCGGAATTGCCATTTCCCGAGCTGTTCCCGGTGTCCGAGCTGGCGCCGTTGCCGCTGGTGCCAATACCGGTGGCAGCGCTGGAACCATTACCATTGCCGTTGCTGACAGCGCCGCCGGACCCATTGCCGTTGCCTGAGCCGCTCGTCTCGGCGCGTGCGATCGCCACTGCGCTCGCGACAGCGGTACCGTTGCTCTTGCCGCTGACCAGCCCGTCGGTGATTTTGCCGAGATCCGCCGGCTTTGCTTCGATCGGCGCTGCGACCACGCTGTTCGCGACCTGCTGCCAGGCGATGTCGTCATAGCTGCCGGTGCCGCCCGAGGCATCAACCGTCCCGGCGTCATTATGATCGCCGCTTGTGCTCGCTCCGCTGGGAGTCGGCGTTGCCGGAGCACTGGCCCCGCCTCGCCCACGTGCCGGTGAATCGACGCTGTGAGCATTCTGCCCCTGCACGGTGAGGCGGAAGCGATCGCTCGCCATCACGCTCGCCACCGCGCCGGGGCGGATCAGTTCATGCGCCCCGCCATCAGCCGTCGCCGCTTCGACAGCGCCCTCGATCACCTGGACCGAGCTGCCCTCGCGCGTGACGGTAACCGAGAAGGTCGTGCCCTTGACCACGGCGGCGAGGTAGGGCGCCTGCACCGCGAAATGCGGATCGCGGCGGTGCTCGATGCGGAACAGCGCATTGCCCCATTCCTGGATCATCTGGAACAGGCCGCCGGCCTGGGCCGCGACCGGAAGCCGCATCCGCGCATTCGCCGAGAGGGTGACGAAATCCTGGCCGCGCACCAATATGGCGCGCCCGGTCGGACCAGTCATCACGGTGGCGCCCGCCGGTACCGCAGCACCGCGCGCGCCGGGGTGATCGCCCGCTCCGTCACGGATGACGACGCGTCCGCTCGCTTCGCTGATCCTCCAGCCGGCGCCCTGTGCATGGGCGCTGGTGCTGCACAGCAACGCCGCGGCAAAAGCCGCCATCCCCACTCGAAGCATTGTGAAACCCCCCATCCCTCGCTTGCCGGATAGCGGGTCCTGCTTGCAACCAGGTTGGTGAGGCTGGTTAACTTACTGCTCATCAACCTATTTTTTACAGCTGTGCCTGTAGATGCGAAGGTTCTTGATAAACGACGGGAATGCCAATGCAGCGCCGGCCGGCCAGGGCCCTTGGAAAGCTTGCGCTTGGCTGCGCCGCGCTGGCTCTGTCGGGGGCCGCCGCGGCGCAGAGCGCGCTCGATCGCGCCGCCCGTTCGACCCAGGGCGATAGCGAGCGGCCGACTGCGCCCGTCGCCATTGTCGCGCCCATTCCAGTCGATGTTGCCGACGATGCCGCCCCGCCGCCCATCGCCTCGAACGAAGCACCGGTCGCGGTCGGCGCCATCAGGCTGGTCGGGCTGCAGATCCTGACGCCCGCCGATTTCTCTGACATTCTCGGCGATTATGTCGGCAAGGAATGTTCGACCGCCGATCTCCAGGCGCTCGCCACCCGGCTGACACAACGCGCCCGAGCACGCGGCTACGTCCTCGCCTCGGCAACGATTGCGCCGCAGCGGCTCGTCGCCGGTGTGCTTGCCGCCTATGTCGATGAGGGCCGTATCGCGCATGTGCGGATCGAGGGGAGCGACCGCGCCGCGCTCCATGCCGCGCTCGATCCGCTGGCCAGCGGCAAGCCGGTGACCATGGCCGAGCTCGAGCGTCAGCTGATGCTGGCGAGCGACATCGACGGCATTGCCATCCGCCATACCCGCTATGCGCGCGAGCAGGGGCTTGGCGTGCTGACCGTGCAGGTCAGTGCCGATCGCGTCCGCGGGCGCGTTGTCGTCTCCAATGACGGCACCAGGCCGTTCGGCCCCGAACAGGTCCGCATCGAGATCGGCGCCGGCTCGCTGCTCGCTGCGGACGATTGGGTGAGCTTCACGCTCGGCAGCAGCTTCGAGCCCGGCGAGGTCGCCTATGCCAAGCTGCGCTACAAGCTGCGCGTCGGCGCGAGCGGCACCGAGCTTGCGCTCAGCGGCTCCTTCTCGGCAACGCACCCCGGCTCCTATCTCGCCCCTTATGATCTGGTCGGCCATGACGCGTTTTTCGGCGTCTCGATGCTCAAGCCCCTGCTGCGCCGCCGCACCCGCAGCATGTGGCTGAGCGCCGGGCTCGATCTCAGGGATGCGCGGCAATGGTCGCACGGCATCGGCATCCAGCGCGACCGGATCGTCGCGGCGCGGCTCGGCCTGTACGGCTATCAGCGCTTTGCTGGCGGCAATCTGCGCTACAACGCGCTGCTGACTCAGGGCCTTCCGCTGTTCGACGCGAGCGACACGGATCTCGGTGCATCGCGCTGGCTGGCCAGCGACGATTTCACCGCGGCCTCGGTCTGGGCTGACTGGACCCGGCCGATCGGCGGAGGCTTCGGTGTCAAGCTCGCCGGGCAGGTGCAGGTCGCCTCGGGTCCATTGTTCATCGCCGAGCAGATCGGCCTGGGCGGCGGCCCGTTCCTGCGCGGCTATGATTATAGCGAGCGGTCGGGCGACGAAGGCGTGATGGGCTCGGCCGAGCTCCAATATTCCCTGCACACCGCCGATGATGGCGCGGTGCGGCGCGCGCAGATCTATGCCTTTCTCGATGGCGGCAAGGTCGAATATCTCGGCGGCGGGTGCTGCGGCGGCGCGCTTGCCTCGGGCGGCGGCGGCCTCCGCGCCGATCTGGCGCACGGCCTCGGCGCGACGCTTGAGGTGGCAGTGCCGATGACCGGCCCGCGCTACGACACGGGTCATGCCGACCCCAAGGTCAATGTGGCGATCGCCAAGTCGTTCTGAACGGATCCCGCGAGCAATCTAAAGCGCTCGGTGGCTCGCCAGGGCTTCGTCGACAGCGCCGGCGAGCGTCTCCATGCGATAAGGTTTGCGCACCAACGGAAAGCCGCGCGCTCCCGCGGCAACGATGCCCTCGCTATAGCCCGTCGTCAGGATGATCGGCAGGAACGGGCGGCGCTTCTTGAGCTTGTCGGCAAGCTCGAGCCCGGTCATGCCGGGCATGACCACATCGCTGAACACGATGTCGAATTGCGCGCCATTGTCCGCCATGCGCAGTGCCTCCGGGCCGCTCCGCGCGCGGATCACCTCATGGCCGAGTTCGCCGAGCAGCGATTCCGCAAGGTTGCCCACCGCTTCATTGTCCTCGACCAGCAGGATCCGGCCGGCCTGCTCCTTCGCTGTAACCTCCTGGCGGACTTCGGGCACCACCGGCAACGGCTTGTCGCTCGCCGGCAGCAGGAGCGTCAGCTTCGTGCCCTTGCCGACCTCGCTGCCGATCCGCGCCTCTCCGCCCGACTGCGCGGCAAAGCCGTAAACCTGGCTCAGGCCGAGCCCGGTTCCCTTGCCCACCGTCTTGGTGGTGAAAAAGGGCTCGAACACATGTTCGAGCTGGTCCGGCGCGATCCCGCGGCCGTTGTCTTCGACCGTGACGGCAACCGCGCGATCCCGCCCGCCCGCATCGTCGCCCGTCACATTGCCGGTCCGGATGGTGATCTCGCCGCCATCGGGCATGGCGTCGCGCGCATTGACCACGATGTTGAGCAGCGCCGCCTCGAACTGGCCGGGATCGACATCGACCGGCAGGAGCGCCGGCTCGAGATGCGTGCTGAGCGCGATGTTGGGCCCAAGCATCGGCTGGATCATGACCAGCATCGTCAGGATGCGGTGGTTGATGTCGAGGGTTTCGGGCCTGAGTGGCTGGCGGCGTGCGAAGGCGAGCAGCTGCCCGGTCAGCAACGCGCCCTGGGTTGAGGCATCGATGATCGCCTTGGTGAAGCGCGCGCGCTTCTCCTCGGACAATCCCGGCCGCTGCAGGATATCGGCTGAGCCCTGGATCACCGCCAGCAGATTGTTGAAATCATGCGCGATGCCGCCGGTCAGCTGGCCGAGCGATTGCATCTTCTGGGCCTGGCGAAGCTGTTCCTCGGTGCGGCCATGTTCCTCCATCTGGAACTGCAGCTGGTGATTGGCTTCCGCGAGTGTCGCATTAACGCGGCGCAGCGCGGCCTGCCCAAAGCCGAGCACGCCGAGCACCAGCGAGGTCATCCCGGCCAGGAGCGCGATCATCGCATAGCGCGACAGGCGGCGCGTGAGCGGGTCGATCGCGCCGGCGAGATAGACCGTCCCGATCTTCGTACCGCTTCGCATCACCGGCACGATCGCCTGAACCGAGGTGCCATCCGGCGCACCGATATCCACGAGCCGCGCCGGCAGCGCCTGCGCGCGGGCATAGCCGGCGAAGCGCTCGCCCCTGGCGTCGTAGATCCCCGCCATCCTCACCTGCGGGTTCGCGCGCAGGGCGTTGGCCGATTCCTGGCCAGCGCTTTGATCGTCGAAATCCAGTGCGGCGGTGGCGCTCGCCGCCAGAATCTCCGCCTGCACCTCGGCGGCGCGCTGCTGCTCGGTGCGATAGCTTCGCTCGCCCTGATAGATGATCCACAGGCTGGCGAGCAGGAGCATCAGCACCGCCAGGGGCACGATGAGCGAAAGGCTTCGCCGCATCCGGAGGATCGCCATGGTCATGATACCCGCGCTCGCGGTTTTACGCTGATCGCAAGGCTCAGCAACCGCGCGCTGATGCCGAGATTGCTGTGCGCCGCCAGCGCGTCGTCGATGTGAAAGCGCACGCGTCCATCCTTCAGCACGAAATGCACCATGCCGCGCTCGGCCCCGAGATCGGCATCGGTGACAGTCAGGATCGGCCTCCCGCGCAGCGCATCCTGCATGGCGGCGGCGCTTTGCCGGGTCGATCCGCCCAGAAAGGCGATGTTGCAGCGCGCCGCATTCGCCGTGCCGTCCAGCCGGCGCACGACAAAGGGGTGCTGGTCGATGTGCTGGCTCGCCGTCGCGTCATCGATCTCGGAGCCGAAGGGATCGCGGCCGAGGATGCAGAGCTGGATCGGATCGTCGGCCGCGCCCAGGGCGCCGGGCGGCCAGTTCACATAAGCGGCGAATTTCTGGAGGAACGCGGCCTTGACCTGCGACCCGAGCGGCTTCGTCTGCGCCGTCGCCATGGTCGCCACAGTGAACGCGGCCAATGGCAAGCCAAGGCCGATGACCAAGCGGCAGAACCTGCCGCCGCCCATCAGGCAGGAAGCCCGATACCGGCCCCGCGCGCGAACGCTACGGTATCGACGTGCGGCGGGTTCAAAATTTCCACCGCGCGGCGCCAAGCACGCTTCTCTGGATCTGGGTGCCGATGGGGCCGACTTGCAGCGTGCTCGACGTGATGCCGAATTCCGCATGATAGGCATGGAGGAGATTCGATCCGCTCACCGACAATTCGATTCTGTCCGAAGCCGCCCAGGCGATCCTCGCATCGAGCTCGGCATAAGCGGGCGAGGCTGGCGCCGGCAGAGCGCCGATCTGGCGCAGGCCGAGGTCCAGCGTAACCCTGCCGAGGTTCATCGCGGAGCGCAGCGAGAGCTGATATTCCGGATCGTTTCCGGCGATCTGCAGTCCGCCTGTGCCGCTGCTGCCCGGCTTGAAGCGCAGATTTTCATGCAGCCAGTTGGCGCCCGCGGTCAGGCGCCACCAGGCGGTCGCGTTGTAATTCGCCCAGAATTCCACGCCGTACGTCTCGCCTTCCATGCCGTTACCGAAAGTGATCGGAAGGCCGCCATTGGTCAGCTCGGCGCTACGCAGGTTCGGATATCGGTTGTAGAAGCCGGAGATCGAGAAGGAGAGATTCGTCAGCGGCTGGGCGCGGTAGCCGAGCTCATAGGCGTCCACCTTGACGGGCTGCATAGTGCCACCGGTGATGATGAGCAGCGAACCGACGCGCTGGTTGACGTCGCGATCGAGCCGCGAAGGAACCCGCACCGCGCGCGAGGCGGCGAGCCATAACAGGCTGTTCTGCGTGATCGCCCAGGACAGGCGGATGTTCGGCATGACCGCGACGCCGGTATAAGGTTCCTTCTCGATCTTGATGCCGGCGATCAGCTTCAGCCTGTCCGTCAGGGAGAAGGAATCCTGCGCGAACAGGTTCCAGAGATGGAAGGTACGGCTCTGGGGCACGAACTGCACCGCCTGGGTCGCCGAGAGCGTGGTCGGGAAATCGTCGTGCAGCACGCGATATCCGCCGCCCCACACCATTTCATGATTGCCCAGGGTGAAGTTATGCTGTGCCTGGAAATCATAGGTGTCGAGGGAGTTCGCGAACCGGTTCGGCACCGCATATTCGAGATGATCATAATAGGTCTGGAGCTGCAGGCTCGATCCGCCCGCCAGTGTGTGAGTCCAGCGGGCAAGCAGATTATGGCCTGACATGGTTTGATCGGCGGCGGCGGGCTGCCGTTCGGCCCCATCATAAATGTCGCCCTGGAGCGTGACCAGATCGCCTTCCGGCGCCCAGTCCATGCGGAAGCCGCCCTGCACCTTGTGCCAGCCGTCGCGGGCGCTCGCACCGGTTCGGGTCAGGCTCGTATCTCGGTGCCTGAACCCGCCGACATAAGCGCGGTAGCTCAGCGTGTCGGATATCGTGCCGCCATATTGCAGGTGCCCGCGGAACTCGGCGTTGCCGCCGGCGACCTGGCCCGCAAAACCCTGCGTCTCGCTCGATTTGCGCGTGATGATGTTAATCACGCCATTGACGGCATTGGCGCCCCACAGGGTTCCGCCCGGGCCGCTCACCACTTCGATCCGCTCGATCTCCTCGGGCGAGACTTCCTGCAGATCCCAGTTCACGCCCGAGGTGAAGGGCGTGTAGATGCTGCGCCCGTCGACCAGCACCAGCAGCTTGTCGGATGCACCGCCGTTGAACCCGCGCGCGGTGATCGCATAATGGCTGGCGGTGATCTGCGCGACCTGGAGGTTGGGCGCGAGCCGCAGCATCTCCGGCAGGCTGTTCGCGCCCGCCCTGACGATGTCGGCCCGGGTGATGACATAGATCGCCGCCGGGGCATCGCTCACCGGTTCCGGACGTTTGGAGACCGAGGTCACCTCGATCTGGGCGAGCTGCTCGATCGACAGCGTGCCGAGATCGATCTGCGCCCCTTCCGCCGCCTCGGCTTTCGCCGCCAGCATCGAAAGGCCGGCCGCCATGGCCCAGGCGCCGCCCCGCAAGGATTTCAAGACTCTGCCATTCGACATTGCAGCATCTGCCCCGATGCTTCCCTCCAGGGGGTGTGCCGTTTCCGGCAATGCGAAGACTAGGACGGCATTCTTAACGAGAAGATATGACCGGACTAGGTATAACCCCATCGGTTTACGCCGGGCAGGCGCGCGAAACCCGGGCGGATGGTTCATCGGAGCAGTGGGGGTTGAGTCCATTGTTGCCGTAACTCCGATCGCGCGCGGACGAGAATTCCAGTCATGTGAAAGAACGGTGCGCACCGCTTCTGACGGTTCGCGGGTGTCGCTATGGGCGATTTCAGGCACGGGTTGAATCGCGGGGCGGGCTCGGGGCGAAAATGTTGGACGTGTGACATAATTCGGCGCGGATTTCGGGCGCTGAAAGGGGCTGTTACGAGGGGAATGCGCGGAAAACCGCACGCGGCTGTTTGATAATTATGTCATGCCCATTGGGGGCTAGCGCAGCCAGGGCACGAGGCAGGCAGGTGGAAACAGCGATCTGCGTCACCGCGCCTGTTGGGAATGTCATGAGGGGTCACTGACATTTCCTATCTGTACAGAACATTGTACAGTCCGCTCTCGTTCGTGACTTCAGTCACCACAATAGATCCTCCAATCCCGCCCGGCGCCTGGGCCAAGCCCTCTTCATAAATCATTTATGCGCGCGCCGTAGTGCCCGGGTTCGGCTGGGGAACGGAGCAGGCATGAACGGGGGGCAGGTCGTTCTGGCGATCAATATCGCTGCGGCGGCCATTTTCATCTTTGGCTACGCAATGATTGCGTGCTCATACCGCGCGCAACGTCCCGCTTTGTGGTTCAGCGCGGTCTATGCGATCGGCACGCTCTCCCAAGTTTTCAATTTTCTGATCTCACTGGTCGGCGGCGCGGCCGTGCTCGAGCGGGCGAGCTATACGAGCTTCCAGCTGGCGATCCTGCTCTTTTCGGCGGGCTGGGCGGCGTATCATCGCCGGCGCGCGCCGTGGCGCATCATCGGTACGCTACTCGGCGCGGGCGTGATCCTCCACGAAATCTCGTTTTTCCTCCCGCCCGCGACTTTCGCCACCGGAATGGCATATCAGTTCCCCTTTGCCGCGGCCGCCATGTTGGCAACCCGTTCGGTGTTCTCGATCGGACCTCGGAGCCTGTTGGTCAGGGCGTTGGGAGTCAGCTACGCGCTGCTCGCTCTCAACTTCCTGGCCAAGCCTTTCCTCGCGCTGGAATGGGGATTTCCGACGCACCTGTCCGACTATACGGCCACCAGCTACGCCCTGCTGTCCCAGGCGAGCACCGGCATTCTCATGCTCGGATGCGGGATGATCCTGTTGCTGATCGTGGCGAATACAGCGATTACGGAGGCGTTGGTTGCGGCGGAAACGGATCCGCTATCCGGCCTGCTCAACCGCCGCGGCTTCGAACGGCTTGCGCAGGAGGAGATTGCGCGGGCTCGCAGCCGCGGTGAGCCGCTGGCAGTGATGCTGTTCGACCTCGACCATTTCAAGCAGATCAACGACCGGCTCGGTCATGATGGCGGGGACCAGGCGATCATTGGCTTCGCGGCGCTGCTCCGGCGGCACGCATCCGCGACCGCCGTGATCGCGCGGCTTGGCGGCGAGGAATTCGCGATGCTGATCACCGAGGAGATTGGCCGAGCTTTCGATCGCGCCGAGGCCGTCCGCGTTTCGGCCATGGCATCAGCCGAGACGACGCATCTCTCGCCCACGACCAGCGCCGGCGTTGCGCGGCTATTGCCTGACGAAACGCTGTTCACCCTGCTCCGCCGCGCTGATCAGGCGTGTTACGCCGCGAAGAGCGGCGGACGTAACCAGGTGTGTGTCGCAGGCGAGCCATCCGCCTCGCTGACGCTTGTCGCCAAGGACATGCTGGCCGCGGCGTGATGCGATCGCTTAACGGTCGGCAGTGAATGGAGGGACCGGCAATAATTCCGAATTCCCGTGTCGCGGCACAATTCAGCGTTCGATCGTCGATCCGTCCCCTTCGCCTTGCAGCACGCACGCCGTCATCGCTTCGATGACCGCGTAGACGCCGTCCCGCCAGGCGCGCCGCTCTGCTGCTGCGCTTCCTCGACGTACCGCAAGGCCCTTTGAAAAAAATCGAGATCAAGCTCCTGCTGCCCGATCTTGCGTTCCAGCTCCGCGATCCGGGCCCGGGCCCGCTTGAGCTCATCCGGCGGTGCGCGGGGTGGCGCTGATCCCGCCTGTGGCACCACCGCTTCCTCGCCCCCTACCGCAGCTGCCTCCGCCTTCGTCATCCGACCCCGGCTGCGCAGCGCTACCGCTCCACCGATCCGATACCGATCACGCCATTGGTACAGGCACTTGCGCGCTATCCCCAACTCTCGAGACAATGCGCTCACCGGCTCGCCTGACGCCATCCGCTCGATCACCGCGAGCTTATACTCCCGGCCGAAACGCCGCTCAGGCGCTTCCTCCGTCATCAGCTCTCTCCGTCCTCAAGAGAACTGTCCCTCTTTTTTGTGTCTCACTCCAGGGGTGCAGTCCACTACACACGTGGCACCGTAACTCCACTGAACTCCACTGACATTTCCTATCTGTACAGATGCGGTTGGAGGCCGATGGTGCGCTTGCGCAGCTTCTCCGACACCCGCGCCAATCGCAACGCGATGATGGACTGCGGCGGGGGATCGCGCCCAAGCGATGATTACCCGATCGTGGCTCCAAGACGCGCAGAGAACAAGACATAAAATTAGGGGGAATATATGCCTGTCATCGCGCCTTCGATAAACATCCATAATGGATGTTTTATATCGTAGCTCTAACTCTAAAGATTCTATGACAAAATTTCGTCGATAGCCCTTACCTTGACTCAAAATCATCGCATCCAATCAAATCTTTGGTTGATAGATTCTCAGGGTTGACCATAACATTATTTAGATACTAACAGTCTGTTAAATATATCGGGGGGAACCGATGGCCGATCGTCGCCGAGTGGGACTGAGCACACTTACCTTGTCGATATGCGGCTTCATCGCAGCTGTCGCAGTCCCGCTATTCATCTGGTTAGTGGCTGGCGGTTGGAGCCGCGTGCTTACCGACTTCGGTCTGGCGCGGGGCGGCTCTTGGTGGGGGGCAATCCTCCTTGCCCTCTTGGCGCTAGCGCTCGCCGCTCGGATGGGCGACGAGCACGCGCTGGAATTGGTGCGACGCGACCTTGAGGCCAATAGCCGCAAGCGCTGGAACTGGCTTTGGGGATGGATCTTCGTCTTCTTGGTTAGCGGGCTTGGTCTTGTCACCAGCTTCTTCACCATCGCCGAGGGTGGTACCGTTCTCCATGAGCGACTTGAGGCAGCCCACTCGGCATTGGCGCAGATGCGCGGTGAAGCTGGGCGCGTGTTGGGCGACCCTATTTTTGACCGCAAGCGAGCCCGCGTGGACGGGCTGCTGACCAATCTTGAATCGACAATACAGGGGGACAATCGGATCTGCGGGGTCGGCCGGCAGGCGCGCGGCGTCATTCGTCAGATTTCCGAACTACTACCAGACTATGATTTCGTGCCCGTGGGCAGCGACCGGCGCTATCCTTGCGGCAGTCAGATTCTCGACCGTTTTGTTAAAGAGTATCGTGATCGCGCCACCCAGATGCTGGACAACGACGCGGAAAGCGTCACCAGCGGCGGACGCGATCGCCGACTACTTCGTGCTGAGGTCTTCTCTGGGGTCGACGCATTGCAGCCAGTCGTGACGAACGCCGAGAATGCACTCAGGTCCAATGCCGCAGGAAACGGGCGCCAGCAAGCCACCGACGCGCTCCAGAAAGCGTCCGCATTCTACGGCGACCATCGCCTCCGCTTGGCTAGCCTCGCCACGGCTCGGTTGAGCGATGACTTGCCGCGTTCCATTGAGGTGCCAACCGGCGAAGAGACAGTCGCAACCATCATACCAACTCTGGTGGTACGCATCGGCCACCCCACTACTTGGGGTTATATCATTGCCGCATTGCTGGCCGATCTCGGCACCGCTCTATTATCCGGCCAACTCATCTACGGCTTCAGAACTCGGCGACGGCTCGCTGATCCGGACTCGGATCCTTGGGGCGGCCGATCACACTTCGGCCCGGAACCTTCCTCGACCTTGCAGGATCCGGCTTTCCTTTGGGTCAATCCCTATTCCTGAACGAGGAGCCGCAACGTGGCAGACGACATCAATGGTGGCGGCACTGACGGCGCCGGCAAAGCGTCAGTTCCTAGTGGCGCGACGCGGCCTCCATTGGCCACATCGCCGGCTCCGCCCCTAGCGCCGGCTCCCTCCCCGCCCTCAGCTCCGGAAACCTCTACCGAATCCGAGCCAGCCGCAGGCTCGCTAGCGGCGGCGCTGCGTGACAGTTCGCGCCACCCGGTGCTTCTGTTCGGCACTTCCACTTCAGGTAAGTCGACCCTACTAATCTCGCTATTTCATTGCCTGAAGCGCGATCCGCGCGTGAACATTACGCTCGGGCCGGCGATCGTAGATGTGAATACCGAGGAAGGCCGCCGCATTCATGCCGAATCGCTGCATCTCTTCGAACGTCGGGTGGAAGCATTCGACAATGGCGAGATCGAGTCGAGCACTCAATTCAACTCGCCCATCTTCATCTCAGTTGACCTGAAACCGACTGACGGCCTCGGCACTGCCAAGTTCGCCTTTATGGAAGTGTCGGGCGAGGTCTTCGACCCCAGTCAGAATGATAACGGCAGTATCTTCAAAGAGCTACACAAAGAAATTATCGGCGTGCTCCGCAGCTACCGCCGGCCAATCACAATCATCTATCTTGCCCCATGCTGGCGCGAGGGCGAGCGCAAGGCTGCCAATCCGATCGACATCGGGCTTGAAGGCGCAATCCAATCTTACGACAAGGAACGCGGGTCTAAGAGCCAGGATTTTCACCTATTCCTGTTCAATAAGTGGGACCAAATCGCGTCACCCGAGGACGATGACCACAGCTTCAGTCGCGTCCGCTCTAATCAGGTTGCCACATTCATTGGCAAGCAATACGGCCGAGCGTGGCCAGCCTACACAGCGATACGGCTGCCCGTCGATCATGTCCGCCGCTACTATATGCAATATGCCGCCGCCTTCATTCTCGACGGGCAGGTCATTCGCGAGGACCGCTACGAAAAAACCTTCGTGCGCTACCGCAAAACGGTCTGGAACTGGCTCTATGGCAACGCGACGGAGGAGAAGGTCGGCGACACAATCATTCGCCAGTCACTGTTCCCTGAGGTGGGCTCCCGCGAGAGCCGCCGAATCTCAATCATTGAGCGGATCACTAACCTCGTCTTGTCTCGGTAGGCCGCCGTGGCTGGCGATTTCACACCTTGGCTGATCGGCCTCGACAAGGGCGCAAAGGTGATGGTCAAGGGCAGGTGCCCGATTTCACGTGATATGCTCTCGGATTGGGCCCGACCTGGCGAAGGCCTTCGACCGCTTGACAATGATAACGCGAGTTGGCTGCTCCGCGTGATCCGGCGGCAATATGGCGGCAGCATCTGGACCCTGATCAGCTTTTACGATTCGGGCCGCGAATTCCAAGGCTCCCGGCCACACGCCTTTATTGGCGCAGGCGTGCTCGCGCGCAATAGCGTGGTGCCCGGAGCTGTGCTTCAGTCGCTTCGTACGATGATCTACGTGTGGCAGCGCGAGATCGATCAGGGTGGCTCAAACGTAGAGGCAACGGCAGCTCAAGTTTGGCCGAATGATGAAGTTCAAGCTGAATTGCGCGGCATAAATAATACCCTTCGCACCGATGCGCGCAACGTCGGCCTTCAACCAGGCAAAGGCAACCATTTCTTCCGTGTACTGGAAAGCGATTTGCCTAGCATTGAACGTTCGATCACGGGTATCCAAACTGGAGATATATTTTTCGCAGAATCAGTATTGTTCTCTTCATCTCCAGAACTCGAGAGAAGGGCAAAAGATCTGGGATTCAGAACAAGCCCTGCGGAGAATTTTGCGCAATGGCGTGCCGAGCAGACGGTCGCATTCCCTGAAGTGAGGGACAGATCGACGAGTAGCCTGTCCTTTGGAGAATCTACGGAGCGAACTCAAATCGGCGACGTGCAGGGGGAACAGGTGAAGACGACATCAGGACTTGCCTTTTCCAGCGGCGAGTCAAGTGACGACGGTATGCTATCGGCTAACTCATCTGCCGGCACCACGGCTTCGCCCCATTCCGACGAAATCAATAGTCTGCGCTCTGCCGTCCGTGACGCGCACGAACACATAGAGAATATAGTAATCAGTGGAGAGGCCGCTAGTATAGCTCTTGGAAATTTGTCACAACTATTAGACGAATTTGAACGAAAAACGAATAAACCGGTGAAATCTCCTTTGCAGAATCCTCAAAGGCTACATACTCATTATGCAGCTTATATCGTTGCCACCGTAGTAATAGCGGCACTGCTACTTATCTACTTACTGATCTTCGACCTCGGGCGGCACACTGACTCCGACGATAATGGTTCAGGGGAAATCACAACGCAACAGGTTCCAAAACCACCATCACCTACGACCGAAACGCCGTCGGATTTCGTTAGTCGCTATTATAGACTGCTTAAGGACAATCCCGACCAAGCCCTTGCCCTCCGCGAAATACAGCCCCAATCCAATGCTGGGCTGCGCATCACCGACGCGCGACTCCATAATTTTTCGAGCTATGACGTGACTGCTCTTAGCGGGTCCGAAATCGTGACAAACCAAGATAAATTGACCTCTACCGTCACGGGGAGCATCGTCGCTACGACGGAGTCGGGGACACAGCTCACGGGCACGGTCCAAGTGACGCTGGAGGCCGACGTCCCGCGCTCCGGCGACGCACCCCAGTGGCATATTAAACTGCTGAATGAGTCTCCAATCGATATTAGACTTTGAGACCTATGCTGGTTAACAATCGTTTCTAAACCGCCTTCAGCCTCCGCCATCCTACTCCCATGCTTGCCAACCCGACTATGCCGACGAGGCGCCCGAACTCTGCCGCCTCGGCGCCACCGACGAGGAGCTCGCCGAGCCGGTGACACCGCCGCTACCCGGGCCGAGCGCTCGCTCTACTCCCGTGCTGTCGGATGCAGCGTCGATCAAGTGAAGATCTTCAAGCAAGCCGGCGACCCCGATCCGGTCTATGCCCATTACAAGAAACAGCTTGCACCCGATCCCAACGCGGCGCTGGAATGGCTGCGTGTCCGCCAGCCGCGCAAAGAGTGGATCCGCGCGGAGGAGAAGAGCGACTCGGCGCTATCGCGATAATCGAAAAGGCTTTTGCCCGCGTCAAGGATCACAAGTCGCCGGTCGCCCATTCAGACCGGCGGCGAAAGCGTTAGCGCCATTCCATGACCCCGTCAAAGTCCGCGCCCGTGCTCGATACGGCCAGGCCCAAAGACTGTCCTGCCCGCCCCACCCCCCAACCTCAGCTTCACGCAACAAAACACCGCAGCGGCTTGATCCAGCGCAAGAAAGGGCTAGAGCCCCAGCATGGCTTCCCGTCCGCTGACTCTCTACGAAAAGATCTGGGCGTCGCACGTTGTCGAACGGCGCGATGATGGCACCTGCCTGATCTATATCGATCGCCACCTCGTCCATGAGGTGACCAGCCCCCAGGCCTTTGCCGGCCTGCGCGCCGCCGGGCGGAAAGTGCGGCGGCCCGATCTGACACTCGCGGTGCCCGATCATAACCTGCCGACCACCGCGCGCGTCGATGCCGCCGGCCACCGCCTGCCGATCGCCGACCCGGAAAGCGCGGCGCAGCTCGACGCGCTGCAGCGCAACTGTGCCGAATTCGGCATCGACTATATCGATGCGATCGCCGCCGCGCAGGGCATCGTCCATGTCGTCGGACCGGAACAGGGCTTTACCCTGCCCGGCACCACTCTGGTCTGCGGAGACAGCCATACCTCGGCGCACGGCGCACTCGGCGCGCTTGCCTTTGGCATCGGCACCAGCGAGGTCGAGCATGTCCTTGCGACGCAGACCCTGTTGCTGACCCAGTCCAAGACGATGGAGATCCGCGTCGACGGCACGCTCGGCTTCGGCGTGTCCGCGAAGGACGTGATCCTCTCGATCATCGGCAAGATCGGCGCTGCGGGCGGCACCGGCTATGTCATCGAATATACCGGCGAGATCATCCGCGCGATGTCGATCGAGGGGCGGCTGACCGTCGCCAATATGTCGATCGAGGGCGGCGCCCGCGCCGGGCTGGTCGCGCCCGACGAAACCACCTTCGCCTATCTCAAGGGCCGCCCGATGGCGCCCAAGGGCGAGGATTGGGACAAGGCAGTCGCCTGGTGGAAGACGCTGCCGAGCGATGCCGCCGCCAGCTATGACCGCAGCGTCCGCCTCGACGCGACTGATATCGCGCCCTCGCTGACCTGGGGCACCAGCCCGGAGGATGTCGTCGCGATCACCGGCCGCGTGCCTGATCCCGAAAGCTTCGCTGATCCGGCCAAGCGCGAGGCGGCCCGCAAGTCGCTCGCCTATATGGGCCTGACGCCCGGCACCGCGATGCAGGACGTGCCGGTCGAGCATGTCTTTATCGGCAGCTGCACCAATTCGCGGATCGAGGATCTGCGCGCCGCCGCTTCGGTCGCGAACGGTCGCCATGTCGCCGACGGCGTGCGGGCTCTGGTCGTGCCGGGATCGGGGCTGGTCAAGCGCCAGGCCGAGGCGGAGGGGCTCGACCGCATCTTCGTTGACGCCGGATTCGAGTGGCGCGAGCCCGGCTGTTCGATGTGCCTTGCGATGAACCCGGATAAAGTGCCGCCCGGCGAACGATGTGCTTCCACTTCGAATCGGAATTTCGTAGGACGGCAGGGACCGGGGGCGCGGACGCATCTGGTATCGCCGGCAATGGCCGCTGCCGCGGCAGTGACCGGGCGATTAAGTGACGTTCGCGATCTAATGGGGCGAGACCTTATGGGGGGGAAACCGGCATGAAGCGCGCATTGGTCCTGTTGATACTCGGCACCGTGATCAGCGGCATCGCAGCCTATGCCGCGAGCGCACGCCCCGCACCCGAAGTCGCCACTCCGGAAAACCCCACAGAGACCAAAACGGTACGATAATGGATCCGGTCAGCCAGGTCTCGGGCCGCGCTTATCCCTGGGGCGCGAAGAATATCGATACCGACGTCATCATTCCCGCGCATTGGCTAAAGACCATCACGCGCGAGGGGCTCGGCAAGGGCGCCTTCGAGACGGTGCGCGCGCAGGCCGGCAATATCTTTGATGATCCGCGGTATGCGGGTAGCCCCATCCTGATCGCCGGCGACAATTTCGGCTGCGGCTCGAGCCGCGAACATGCCGCCTGGGCGCTCGCCGATATGGGCATCAAGGCAGTGATCGCGCCGAGCTTTTCCGATATCTTTTCAGGCAATGCCTTCAAGAACGGCATCGTCGCCGTCGTCCTGCCGCAAGAGGCGATCGACCGGCTGGTCGAGGTGGCGAAGACCGACACCGTCACGGTCGATCTCGAGACGATGACGGTCACCACCGCCTTCCAGGACCGCTTCGTCTTCGAAATGGACAGCTTCCGCCGCCAATGCCTGATGCAGGGGCTGGACGAAATCGGCCTGACGCTGGCAAGGGATACCGCGATTTCGAATTATGAGGCCGGCGTTTTTGAACACCGGCCATGGATGAGTGGAGACAGGGCAAATGCGGGCACTCTTGTCGAAAGCACCGGGCGGGCCTGAAACGCTCGTTATCGACGAGTTGCCTGATCCCGTCGCCGGCCCAGGCCAGGTGGTGGTCGCGGTCAAGGCCTGCTCGATCAACTATCCCGATGTGCTGATCATCGAGGACAAATATCAGTTCAAGCCGCCGCGCCCGTTCGCGCCGGGCAGCGAAATTTCGGGCGTGATCGAAAGCGTCGGTGAGGGCGTGACCGGCTGGTCGCCCGGCGACCGGGTGATTTCCACCACCGGATCGGGCGGCCTGGTCGAGAAGATCGCGCTGCCGGCGGCCAGCCTCTATCGCCTGCCAGCGGGCCGCAGCTTCGCCGAGGGCGCCGCGCTGCTGCTGACCTATGGCACGACCATCCACGCACTGCTTGACCGTGGCCATATCGTCGAAGGCAACAGCCTGTTGGTGCTGGGTGCCGCGGGCGGCGTCGGCCTCGCGGCGGTCGAGCTCGGCAAAGCCTTTGGCGCGCGCGTGGTTGCCGCCGTCTCGTCCGACGAGAAAGCGGCCGTGGCGAAAGAGGCCGGCGCTGACGTGACGATCGTCTATCCGCGCGCGCCCTTCGACAAGGACCAGTCCAAAGCGCTGGCCGACCAGTTCAAGGCGGCGCTTGGCCCCAATGGCGCTGACGTGATCTATGATCCGGTCGGCGGCGACTATGCCGAGCCGGCGCTGCGCTCGATCGGCTGGGAGGGCCGCTATTTGGTGGTCGGCTTCCCCGCCGGCATCCCCAGGCTGCCGCTCAACCTGACCCTGCTCAAGAGCTGCGACGTCTGCGGCGTGTTCTGGGGCGCCTTTGCCGCGCGCGAGCCCAAGGCGAACCAGTCCAATATCGAGCGCCTCTTCCGCCTGTGGAAGGATGGCCAGATCGCCCCGCGCGTGACCGAGACCTTCGCCTTCGAGGACGGTGGCAAGGCGATCGCCAAGATGGCCGCGCGCGGCGCGATCGGGAAGCTGGTGGTGACGGTCGCCGAATAGGCCAATCCTCCCCTGCTCCGCAGGGGAGGGGGACCATTCGCTTCTTCAGCGAATGGTGGAGGGGCTTGGAGCGAGGCGACCGTGCCGCGCTCCAAGCCCCTCCACCACCCCGCTGAAGAAGCGGGGCGGTCCCCCTCCCCGTTCCGGGGAGGAACTAAGGGGCGTTGCCTATCCGGCTCCCCCTCCCTATCTCAGACCTGACAATCGCACGCCCAAGGGAACGAACAGCATGACCACTTTCGACGATCGCGAACGGGCGTTCGAGACGAAATATGCACGTGACGAAGAGATGGCGTTCCGCGTCACCGCGCGGCGCAACCGGCTGCTCGGCCATTGGGCCGCGAGCCTGATGAAGCTCACCAAGGAAGAGGCTGACGCCTATGCCTCGGCGGTCGTGCAGGCCGAATTCGAGGAAGCCGGCGACGAAGACGTGATCCGCAAGCTGGTCAGCGATCTGACCGCAGCCGGCGTTGAAGTCGATGAGGGCGCCGTGCGCCGGGCGATCGAGGAACAGACGATCGAAGCGCGCCGCCAGCTGATGCAGTCTGAATAAGATGGCGATGGCGGCTGACGAGATCGAGGCGCTGATCACCACGGGCATCCCCGATGCCCGGGTCGAGATCACCGACCTTGCCGGCGACGGCGATCATTATGCGGCGCGTGTCGTCGCCGAGAGTTTCCGGGGCATGCCCCGCATCAAGCAACACCAGGCGGTCTATGCCGCGCTGGGCGGTCGGATGGGCGGTGTGCTCCACGCGCTGCAGCTCACCACCGCCATCCCCGAGTAAGGAGTAGAAAAGTGACAGACGACGCACAGGCCCGTATCGGAGAGATGGTCGCGAAGAGCGACGTCCTGCTGTTCATGAAGGGCAGCCCGCTCTTCCCACAGTGCGGCTTCTCCAGCCGCGCGGTGGCGATCCTCAACCATCTCGGCGCTGAATTCGACAGCGTTGATGTGCTGCAGGATCAGGGCGTCCGCCAGGGCATCAAGGCCTTTTCCGACTGGCCGACCATTCCGCAGCTTTATGTGAAGGGCGAATTCGTCGGCGGCTCTGACATCATGATGGAAATGTACGAAAGCGGCGAGCTCGCTCAGCTGTTCGAGGAACAGGGCGTCGTCTCCGCCGGATAAGCGGCGTATCGCGACGCGCACCGCGTAGAGCGGTTCCTGACGGTATCGGATTGGGAAAAGCCGGGTAAGGCGGACCGATGCGAGATCGGGGGGAGCATCGGTCCGCCCTGCTGAAGCGTGCAATACGCTCGGCATATCCTGATAGTAGCAGGGCGCGTGCCAGTCCAGCCAAAGCGCGGATTTCCGCGGGTTTCGATGGTTAACGATTTGTGACGCCGCTCTCAAAGTGTAAGCTTTTTCGACATTCTGCCCCTGCTACCCAAGCGCGGAATGAGCGGGTAGGAAATGGCGATGACCCATCCCCGTACCGGCGGCCGAATCCTGGTCGATCAACTGGTCGCGCAAGGCTGCGACCGCATCTTCACCGTACCCGGCGAAAGCTTCCTTGCCGTGCTCGACGCGCTCCATGACACGCCCGCGATCGATCTGGTGGTGTGCCGCCAGGAAGGCGGTGTCGGCTTCATGGCCTGTGCCGACGGGGCGCTGACGGGGCGGCCCGGCGTTGCCTTCGTCACGCGCGGGCCGGGCGCGACCAACGCCTCGATCGGCGTGCATGTCGCGATGCAGGATTCGCAGCCGATGATATTGTTCATCGGCGATGTCGATCGCGGCACGAAGGACCGCGAAGCATTCCAGGAAATCGACTTCCCGGCGATGTTTGGGCCCATCGCGAAATGGGCGGCCAAGATCGACGACGCCGCGCGCATCCCCGAATATGTCGCGCGGGCATGGACTGTGGCGATGTCGGGACGGCCGGGGCCAGTGGTACTGGCGTTGCCCGAGGATATGCTGCTGGATGAGGTGATCGCGGTCGACCGGCCCTTTGTCTCTCGCATCGAGCAGCGCCCTGACCCAATCGCCTTCACGCAACTCAACGACCTCCTGGGGGAAGCTCGCGCGCCTGTCGCCATCATCGGAGGAGCGGGATGGGACCGGCGTGCAGCGCCCATGTTCGCCGAATGGGCGGAGCGGATTGGCCTTCCCGTGGTCGCGGCGTTTCGACGGCAGGACGCGGTTCCGAATGACTGCGCCGTCTATGCCGGCAATCTGGGCTATGGCCCCAATCCGAAGCTGGTGAAACGGGTCAAGGAAGCCGATCTGCTGATCGTGGTCGGTCCGCGGCTCGGCGAAGCGACGACCGACGGCTATACCCTGATCACCCCTGATCATCCCGGCCAGCGGCTCTTTCACGTTCATCCGGATCCAAATGAACTGAACAGCGCCTATCGTGCCGATTACGCGATTTGCAGCGATGTGAGCGCCTTTGCGCGCGACGCGAACTGGTATGGCGACTTCACTGCCCGTCACACCAACGGTGCCGATGCGCATGCCGACTATCTCGAATGGTCCACCCCCGCCCCGCGCGACCTGAAGCTCGATCTCGGGCCGTGCGTGGCGGCGATGCGTGAGGCGCTCCCCGCCGACACGATCATCTGCAATGGCGCGGGCAATTATTCCGGCTGGTGGCACCGCTATTGGCGCTATGCCGGCCCCGGCTGCCAGCTTGCCCCGACAGCGGGGGCGATGGGCTATGGCGTGCCGGCCGCCACGGCAGCCGCGCTACGCCATCCGGATCGCACCGTCGTCGCGCTGGCGGGCGATGGCTGCTTCCTGATGAACGGCCAGGAACTGGCAACCGCGGTCGCGCACGGCGCGGATATGCTCGTGCTGGTGATCGACAATGGCACTTACGGCACGATCCGCATGCACCAGGAGCGCGAATATCCCGGCCGCCTGTCCGGCACGGCGCTGCGCAACCCCGATTTCGCTGCGCTCGGCCGGGCCTATGGCTGCTGGGCCGAGACGGTGGAGACGACCGCTGACTTCGCCCCCGCCCTCAGCCGCGCCATGGCGGAGAAAGGCGTACGCCTGTTGCACTTGAAGACCGATATCGAGGCGATCACCCCGGGCACAACGATCTCGGCCATCCGGAAGCGCTGAGGCCGAATAGAAAAGGCCGCCCCGGTTGCCCGGGGCGGCCCCTTGGCTGCGTGACGGCAGCGTCAGATATCGTCGCCGAGCGCGCCCTTCACCCTGCCCATGAACTGCTGGCCCTTGCCCTTCAGTTCCTGGTTCGCGCCTTCGTCGCGCGTGACCGGGTTGTCGCTCTGCTGCTTGGCCTTGCCGATGGCTTCGTTGACATTGCCTTTGATCTTGTCGGTCAGCTCACCCATGATCGTGCTCCTTGATCCTGTGGCGGCGCCGGGGACCAGCGCCCCCAATAACTGAAAGATAAAACACCTGACCACGGCCGAGGTTCCGACGACACCGATCATCCAGGGCATACAAGTATCTGAAATACCGCGATGCCCGGTCAATTCCCCGCGGCGTGCCGATCGATCAGGGTGCGACCTTCTTCAGGAACGCCAGCGCCGACGCCCAGTTCGCCTCGGCGCCCTTGGGGTCCTTCGCCGCGATCAGCGTGGAGGAACCATGGACGCCGGTCGCAGGCACATATTGCTCGGCCCGGCCGGCCGGCACCCGTGCGGCGAGCGCCCTGGCCTTGGCGATCTCCGCGGGGTCGCTCGACGAGGTAATATAGGTCGGCACGGCAAGCGTTGCCGCGGCCCGGCCGACCATGTGCGGATCCTGGAAATATTCGCCCGGGGAAAACGCCATCACCGCCTTGACCTCGCCCGGATAGACATTGGCGACGTTGAACACGAGCGAGGCGGAATAGCTGCTGCCCCACAGGATGATCGGCTTGCCGAACGGCCGCGCCCAGTTGACCGCGCCAATCAGATCATTCTCCGCATCGACCATCTCGGCCTTGTGTTTGACGTTCTTCATCGTCTCGTTGGTGCCGAACATCGCGCCGCCCGAACGCTGGTCGATCGCCATCGCGGTATAGCCGGCGGCGACCAGTCGCGGCGCGATCGTGGCATATTCCTCCCGGCTCGAATCCGCCTGATGGAAGAGCAGGATGATCGCCCTGGGGTTCTCGGCGGCGTAGAGGTCGCCGCGAATATTGATGCGGTCCGGCGAGGTCGCCCAGACTGTCCTGGGCTTGACCGAAACCTCCTCCGCGGGCGTGTTCCCGGCGGTCTCGCCCCCGCCCCCCGGGCTGCAGGCGGCAAGAGTGACGGCAGCAAGCAGCGCGACGCGTTTCATGGACAAGCCCCTCCGATATTTGGGCTATTCTATCGGGCTCGCACCTGCTCCGCCAGCGCCCTCACGTGGTCCGTGTCAGATAAGCCCGGCAAGCGGACTCGAAGGATCGGCATAGCGCCTTTTGCCCATCCGCCCCGCAAGATAGGCCATGCGGCCGCCCTCGACGCCGGCCTTCATCGCCGCCGCCATCAGGATCGGATCCTTTGCCTCGGCGATCGCGGTGTTCATCAGCACGCCGTCGCAGCCAAGCTCCATCGCCATCGCCGCATCGGACGCGGTGCCCACGCCCGCATCGACGATCACCGGCACGTTCGCGCCTTCGACGATCAGCCGAATCGTCACCCGGTTCTGGATGCCGAGGCCTGATCCGATCGGCGCGCCGAGTGGCATCACCGCGACCGCGCCGACATCCTCGAGCCGCTTCGCCGCGATCGGATCATCGACGCAATAGACCATCGGCAGGAAACCCTCCTTGGCGAGGATCTCGGTCGCGCGCAGCGTCTCGACCATATCCGGGTAAAGCGTCTTGGCCTCGCCCAGCACCTCGAGCTTGACCAGATCCCAGCCGCCCGCCTCGCGCGCCAGCCGCAAGGTGCGGATCGCGTCCTCGGCGGTGAAGCAGCCCGCGGTGTTGGGCAGATAGGTGATCTTTTTGGGATCGATAAAGTCAGTCAGCATCGGCGCGTTGCGATCCGACACATTCACCCGCCGCACCGCGACGGTGACGATCTCAGCGCCCGCGGCTTCGACTGCCGCTGCGTTCTGCGCATAATCCTTGTACTTGCCGGTGCCGACGATGAGGCGCGAGCGGAAGGTCCGGCCCGCCACCGTCCAGCTATCATCGCCGATCGCGCGCGCATGATCGCCGCCGCCGACGAAATGGACGATCTCGAGCTCATCGCCATCCTCGACGCAAACCTGCGCCAGGGTCGAGCGCGGCACCACCTCGAGGTTGCGCTCCACGGCGACCTTCTCGGGAACAAGACCCAGATCGGCGGCAAGTTGGGCGAGCGTCAGGCCAGCCATGACGCGGCGGTGCTCGCCATTGACGGTGATGGAGACTGTGTGATCGGTGTGCATGCGTCTCCCCTAGCCCTTCGCTTCGCGCGAAGTCGAGATACCTGTTGCGATATATGGGCCCCTCTCGACTTCATATGGCCGTCTCGACTTCGCGCAGCACGAACGGCTAAAGAAGGCGCCGATCGCGATACAGGCGCCGACAGGTCGCCCCCAACCGAAAGGCTCACTCCTTGGCCGCAACCGTCTTCGTCCTGAACGGCCCGAACATGAACCTGCTCGGCCTGCGCGAGCCCGAAATCTACGGCACCGATACGCTCGACGATATCGCCGGCCAGCTTGAGGACCGCGCGCGCGACCTCGATCTGTCGATCGACATGCGGCAGTCGAATCATGAAGGTCACCTCGTCGACTGGCTCCACGAGGCTCAGGCAGTCGGCGCGAAGGCAGTGATCCTCAACGCGGCGGCCTATACCCACACGTCGCTCGCGATCCACGACGCGGTCAAATCGATCAAAACCCCGGTCATCGAGGTGCATATGTCCAACCCGCATGCACGCGAATCCTTCCGCCATCGCAGCCATGTCGGTCGTGTCGCGCGCGGAACCATCGCCGGGTTCGGCGCGCTTTCCTACCTGCTTGCGCTTGAAGCCGCGGCCCGTCTCTGACAGGACGCGTCCCCAATAAGGGAGAACCAGGGTCGCATGGCCGAAGATAGCAATTCAGACGCGATGAGGATCGATGTCGAGCTGGTACGCCAGCTCGCCCAGATGCTCGACGAAACCCAGCTGACCGAGATCGAGGTCGAGGACGGCGGCAGGCGAATCCGCATCGCGCGCAAGGCAGCGGCAGCCGCCGCGCCGGTGCATTATGCGCCCGCGCCACCGCCCGCCCCGGCAGCCACTACCGCAGCGCCTGAAGCTGCGGCCCCGGCAGCGAGCGCCAATGCGGTCAAATCGCCGATGGTCGGCACTGTCTATCTCGCGCCCGAGCCCGGCGCGTCGACCTTTGTCAGCGTCGGCAAGGCGGTCGCCGCCGGCGATACGCTGCTGATCGTCGAGGCGATGAAGGTGATGAACCCGATTCTCGCCCCCAGCGCCGGCATTGTGAAAGCGGTCCTGGTCGAGAGTGGCCAGCCGGTCGAATTCGACCAGCCCCTCGTCGTGGTCGAGTAAGCTTGGACATGACCTCCCCGTTCGAGACGGCCGTGACGCATCGGCATTTGTCGTCTGGCAAGGAGCTAGGAGCGGAGCGATGCTGCCGCATCGCGACCGACGACGCGACGCCGTCCAGGCGGCAAAGGACGGTGCGCCGCTTCGCGGTTGGCTGGAGCAGGCCGGTGGGGGCGTCGATCGCCTCGTCCGGGACAACCAGCCCGGCCTTCGGCTCTCTCCTACCCACCGACCTGCTCCAGCCAATCACGACCGCCTCGAACGGGGAGGTCATGTCCTAATGGCTGAAATCAAGAAGCTCCTGATCGCCAATCGCGGCGAGATAGCGCTGCGCATCCACCGTGCATGCCATGAAATGGGCATCAAGACGGTTGCGGTGCACTCCACCGCCGACAGCGATGCGATGCATGTGCGGCTCGCCGACGAAGCGATCTGCATCGGCCCGCCGCCCGCCGGCGAATCCTATCTCAACATCGCCAACATCATCTCGGCGGCCGAGATCAGCCATGCCGATGCGATCCATCCCGGCTATGGCTTCCTCAGCGAGAATGCCCGCTTCGCCGAGATCGTCGAGGCGCACGAGATCATCTTTGTCGGGCCGAAGCCCGAGCATATCCGCACCATGGGCGACAAGGTCGAGGCGAAGCGCACCGCCGGCGCGCTCGGCCTGCCGCTCGTCCCCGGCTCGGACGGCGCGATCAGCGATCTTGGCGAGGCGAAGAAGATCGCCGACGCCATCGGCTACCCAGTGATCATCAAAGCCGCCTCGGGCGGCGGCGGGCGCGGCATGAAAGTGTGCACGTCCGAGGATCAGCTCGAGACGCTGATGATGCAGGCCGGCAACGAGGCCAAGGCGGCGTTCGGCGATGCCACCGTCTATATGGAAAAATATCTCGGCAACCCGAGGCATATCGAATTCCAGGTGTTCGGCGACGGCAATGGCAACGCGATCCATCTCGGCGAGCGCGATTGCTCGCTGCAGCGCCGCCACCAGAAAGTGCTCGAGGAAGCGCCCTCCCCCGTTCTCGGCACTGAGGATCGCGAGCGGATGGGCGGGATCGTCGCCAAGGCGATGGCCGATATGGGCTATCGCGGCGCCGGGACGATCGAGTTCCTGTGGGAAGACGGCGAATTCTACTTCATCGAGATGAATACGCGGCTCCAGGTCGAGCATCCCGTCACCGAGATGATCACCGGCCTCGATCTCGTCCGCGAGCAGATCCGTATCGCTGAAGGCCATCCACTGACCTTGCGCCAGCAAGACGTTGTGTTCCGCGGCCATGCGATCGAATGCCGGATCAACGCCGAGGATCCGCGGACCTTCGCGCCCTCGCCCGGACTGGTGAAACAATATCATGCGCCGGGCGGCATGAACGTCCGCGTCGATAGCGGGCTTTACGCCGGCTACCGCGTGCCGCCTTATTATGATTCGATGATCGCCAAGCTGATTGTCTACGGCACCACCCGCCAGGGCGCGATCCGCCGTTTGCGGCGGGCGCTGGAGGAGTTCGTGATCGAGGGGATGAAGACGACCATTCCGCTCCATCAGGCACTGATCGAGGACCCGGATTTCCAGGCCGGGAACTACACGATCAAGTGGCTCGAAGAGTGGCTGGCTGAGCAGGACGCGTAACAGCGCCCTCCCCGCCGCCGCCCCCAATCTTGTCATCCCCTTTGTGCGGGCGCCCTTCTTCCCCTCTCCTTTCAGGAGAGGGGCAGCTGCGCAGCAGCGCGGGGTGAGGTTGAGTGTGAGACGCTCATGCCTGGTCGCCCGAACCCATCCCATCGCTTCGCGATGGGCCCCTTCCCTCTCCCGCTGGGAGAGGGAAAAGCAGCGTTCCACCGAGTTGCGTGAATGCAGTAGCGCTTTCGCGGGGATGACAAACTGCTAAGCTGGGCTCGAAGGGGGAACACGGCATGAGCCTCACCGCAGACATCAGATTGCTCTCCAAAGCGCAGCGCAGCGCGATCTGGGCGAGCTATCTCGGCTGGACGCTCGATGCGTTCGACTTCTTCCTGCTCGTCTTCCTCCAGTCAGCGATCGCCAAGGAATTCGGGACTGACATCAAGTCCGTCTCGGAAGCTTTGTTCATCACGCTCGCCGCGCGGCCGTTCGGCGCCTTCTTCTTCGGCATGCTCGCCGACCGGTTCGGGCGGCGGCCGATCCTGATGATCGTCATCCTGCTGTTCTCGGGCTTCTCGGTCCTGTCGGGTTTCGCGCAAAGCCTGGCCTCGCTGCTGCTGATCCGCGGCCTGTTCGGCTTCGCGATGGGCGGCGAATGGGGCGTCGGCGCCAGCCTGGTGATGGAGACGATCCCACCCAGGCTGCGTGGCCCCGTCTCGGGGCTGCTCCAGAGCGGCTATCCATCGGGCTTTTTCCTCGCGAGCCTCGCCTATTTCCTGTTCTTCGATCATATCGGCTGGCGCGGCATGTTCATGATCGGGGTGGTGCCGGCGCTGCTGGTTTTCCTCATCCGGATGCATGTGCATGAGAGCCCGGTCTTCGAGGTCCGTCGCGGCCAGGTGCCGGTCAACGCCTTTCGAGAGATCGCGCGCCACTGGAAGATCGCGCTCTATCTCATCGTGCTGATGACGGCGTTCAACTTCTTCAGCCACGGCACCCAGGATCTCTATCCGACCTTCCTCCAGAAGCAGCACCATTTCGATACCCATATGACCGGCCTCCTCGCCATCGTCATGAACCTGGGCGCGATCGTCGGCGGCCTCTCCTTCGGCATCTGGTCGGAACGGATCGGGCGCAAAAAGGCGATCATGATCGCGGCGATGCTGGCATTGCCGGTCATCCCGCTCTGGGCCTTCAGCACCACGCCACTGATGCTTGGGCTCGGCGCGTTCCTGATCCAGGTCTCGGTACAGGGCGCTTGGGGAATCGTGCCGGTCCATCTCAACGAACTCTCGCCCGCGCTGGTGAGAGGGATGTTCCCGGGCTTCGCCTATCAGCTCGGCAACCTCATCGCCTCGCGCAACGGGCCGATCCAGGCCGGGTTCGCGGAGGCGCATGGCGACAATTACGGTTTGGCGCTGGCGCTGGTCGCGGGGATTACAGCAGTCGTGCTCGTGGTGTGGACTTCGTTCGGCCCCGAACGACGACATGTCGATTTCGTCGAGGAGGCGAAGGCGGCGTAGTGCCGCGTCGGTCAGGTCACGTATTTGCCGCAGGGGCTGAGATTGCAGGACGCTAACGACACATTCGATCTGGTTCTCTCCTATCCGCAGTGGCAGGGATCGGGACGTTCCGACAATCTGCGAAGGGGCGCGGAGGCCGCGGCCGAAATCTGCGGCCGATTCGGGCCGCTGGCACATGTTCCGCTTGTCGGCGAGGGCACAGCGAGCGGCGGGATCAATCGGTGGACGGCGATCCTCGAACAATTCCGTTCGGCGCAGGCGATCCTGAACGAAAGACGACCCAGGAATATCCTGACGGCGGGCGGTGACTGCGCCTGCGACATTGCGGTTATCGACTATTTGCACGGCCAATATCCCGACCTTACCGTGATCTGGATCGATGCCCATCTGGACGCCAACACAGCGGCGACCTCACCCAGCGGCAGTTTTCACGGGATGCCAGTGGCCGCACTCATGGGATCGGCACCTGCGGATATGTCGGCATTGCTGGGAACGCCATTGTCACCGTCGCAATTCTATTATGTCTCAGCGCATGTCGGCGATGAAGGCGATTGGGCGTTTCAGCGCGATAATGGCCTGAAATGGCTCGCGCCCGATCAGCCTCTTTCCGGCCCTGTTCATATCCATTTCGATCTGGATTCGCTCGACCCCGCAGCGTTTCCACACCTTGCATATCTGGACGGCAACCTGTCGCTTGCGGACGGTCTGTCCGTGGTTCGCAAGGTCGCTGGTTCGGCAACGCTGGTCGGCCTGACGATCACCGAGTTTGCGCCGGCTGATCAGGCCGGAGCAGAAGCCGGGTGCGGCTTTATCCATCAGCTGTGCGAAGCGGCGGCGGCGCTCTGAATATCCGCCCCGCTTCGCTTTTTCGTGCGACGAGAATGCGGTAAGTAGCGCCCGGGAGGGGATCATCATGTTCATCGGTCACTATGGCCCGGCGTTCCTGGCCGCCACATCGCGAAAGGCACCGCGCCTCGGCACGCTCTTCATCGCCGCGCAGCTGGTCGATCTCGCCTTTTTCTCGTTCCTGCTGATCGGCGTCGAACATATGCGGCTGGTGCCGGGCATCACCGCGATGAACCCGATGGACCTGTACGACATGCCCTGGACGCACAGCCTGGTCGGCGCGCTTGCCTGGTCCGCCGGGTTCGCGCTGCTGATCTGGCTATGGCGGCGCAGCGTGGTTGCCGCGGCGATCGGCGGCGCGGTGGTTGTCTCGCACTGGTTGATCGACTTGCTCGTCCACCGCCCCGACCTGACCATCGCCGGTAACCCGCCGCGGCTCGGCCTCGGCCTGTGGAATCATCCCGCGATCGAGATACCGCTTGAGCTGCTCTTCGCCTTTGGCGGGCTCGCTTTCTTCATCAGCCAGACGCGCGCGACACGTCCGCGCGCATGGCTTCCGATAGCGCTGCTCGCGGGAATGATGGTCGTGGCACAGGCAATCAACTGGCTGACGGCGCAGCCCGACCGCGTGATCGATCCACCGCCGCCATCGCTCGCAATCATGGGGCTCGCCGCTTATGGGGTGCTCGCGGGGCTCGCCTGGTGGGTGAGCCGGACACGGGAGACAAAGGCGTGAAGGCAAGTATCTGGCACAATCCGCGCTGCTCGAAATCGCGCGAGACGCTGGCGATCTTGCAGGGCACGCCGGGTGTCGAGGTCGAGGTGATCGAATATCTCAAAAACCCGCCGACCCGCGCAAAGCTTGCCGCCTTGTATGAGCGCGCGGGGATGACGCCGCGCCAGGGCCTGCGCATGGCCGAGGATGCCGCGCGGACGCTCAAATATGCGGACGGCGACACCATCCTCGACGCAATGATCGCCGACCCGATCCTGATCGAGCGCCCGCTGGTCGAGACCGAAAAGGGCGTGCGGCTCGGCCGGCCGCCGGAGAAAGTGCGGGAGATTCTCTAGGGCCATAGGCGCGCAAGTGGAGCGGTGGAAAGTGGTGGTGGGCTGCCGTTCGTGTGATACATTTTCGCGATGAGTATGGCCTTTGAAAATGTTCGGAATGCTTGTGCAACTACCTTGATTGCACTGGCCAGTTTCTACGGAAGCGCCGCCCACGCCGCCACGGAGGCCTATGCGTCGGCCCAATGCGGCGGAGCGCCTGCCGGATGGCAGGGCATTGGCGGAGAATATCAGAATGAGGCTCCGAGTAATACGATCATCGTAAAAAATGGAAATATATTGTGGAATTGGTCACCGGTGAGCGATGAAAATCTGAATAAGTACACGGCAATAGTCCACACGAACCCTTCAAATATTAGACTTGTATTTGATAGTCATTCTTCATGCTCGAAAGTTTCTTATCTTCGAAATCTTGTTAGGCAGGCCGTAAAGTGCGGCCGGGAAGTTGCGTGCGTTGAATATACAATGGCTTCGTGGAGAGCGAGCCGTATGCGGGTGACCCGCGATAGAGCGCGTAGCAAATAGCCTCCGCTTCGACCTCCGCTGATGGAGCGTTAGCCGCCATCCCGTTTAGGGGTTCACGACCTGGATCGGGCTGAGCATCGTCCGCTGCTCGATCCAGCCACGGAGCGCCGCGCGATTTGACACCTCGACGCTACCATAGCGCCGCCTGATCAGCCCCTCCCCCTCGAGCGCACTCAACGCCGTGCCGATCGCCACGCGCGACACGCCGAGGATCGCCGCCAGTTCCTCATGCGTGGCGTCAGCGCGGGCTTCGCTGTGCTGGGCGCCGGCCATGGTCAGCAGCAGCTTGGCGAGCTGCACCTTGAGCGGCAGGCGGCGAAGATCGTCGGCGAATTCGAGCAACACATGCAGGCGCCGCGCCATCATCGCCATGATCGCGCGGTCGAGCGCCGGGTGCGCCGCTGCAATGCGCTCATAGGCGGCCGGGCTGACCTGATCGATGACCGTTGCGCCCATCGCGACCGCGTCGTGAGTGCGCGGCAGATCGCCGAACAGGGTCATCTCGCCGAAGCAATGGCCGGGGCCGAGCACTGAGGTGACGACGAACGAGCCATCGACGCCCGGATTGCCGATCTGGACCGCACCCTGATGGATGATCGACAAACCCGGCCGCGCATCGCCGCGCGCCTGGACCAGCGCCTTGTCGGGATAGCTGATCGGCGTTCCGGCGGCACGCAGGGTGGCGAACAGCTCAGGCGGCAGGAGCGAGGCGAGGCTGGGTGCGCCGAGAAGGAAGAGTCGAGCCATGCCGGCCTAAATGTACAGAGCTCGGCGATACGGAGCTTACAAATCCGCCAATGGATAAGGCGCGCCGTAGCGCGCCTCCCACTCTGCGGCGCGGATAGCCAAGCCCTTGGCTTTAGCTTCATCGGCCCGCCCCTGCCGCCGTATCCGTTTCTGCTCGTCGGTTACGTGAACGTACGGTCTTTCAGTCGCGATTGGGTGATCGACTGAACCTGAGCCGGGCCTGGGCGGCCCCGACCGCTCCCAATCAAGCTTGCTCACTCGCCCTTCTCCTCGGCCTCGTGGCCATCCGTCGTACGGCTTGCGGTGGCTGAAGTTGCTTTATCAGCTTCCCGCTCTCCTTGGCACCCACATCGCTCAATTCTCCGCCGAGGTTGTCCCATATCCCCATTTCCGAAATCGTCATGCCGGACTTGTTCCGGCATCCACTGTGCCGAGGTCCCCAACATCCGAAATGAGAAGGATGTGGCCCGGTGGATCCCGGAACAAGTCCGGGATGACAGCAAGATATTGAAAATACGAGATACTTTAACTTAGCGCCGATCTGGGCCTTTCGGGCGTTGCAAACTACGCAATTGCAAAGATGTTGTCATTCTTAGGCACACAAATCCGCTATCGCAATGCTCAGGCAGCCGATCGAGCGCCGCCGGGAGAGGGTCATGAAGGTCGAACTGATTGCGATTGTCGCCATCTATGCCGCCTTCGCGCTGGCGGAGGCGATCTCGACCGGCTTTTTCCGCAAGGGCGGCGCGACACGCCAGGATGCTGTGGTCGAGATATTCGGCACAGTGATCCTGCTCGTCGTCACCCAGCCGCTGGTGCTGGCGGGCGGTATCTTTCTCGCCCGCCTCGCAGCACCGGATGCCGCCGGAGCGCTTGCCGACTGGCCGATCCTCGCCCAGATCGCGCTGCTGCTGCTTGCCGAAGACATGATGCAATATTGGTGGCACCGGCTCTCGCACACCGTGCCGTGGCTCTACAAACTCCACAGGCCGCACCATGAGGCCGAATATATGTCGGTGCGGATCGTCTACCGGAACAACATCTTCTATTATCTGCTGATGCCCTCGCTCTGGCTCTCAGGCGTGCTCGTCTATCTCGGGCTTGGCTGGCTCTATGCCGGCTATGTCGTGGTCAAAATGACGGTGATCATCGCCGCCCATTCCGATCGCCGCTGGGATGCGCCGCTGTACCGGGTGAAATGGCTCTCCCCTTTGATGTGGCTGGTCGAGCGGACCATCTCAACGCCGACGACCCACGCCGCACATCACGGCAAGCATGCCGATGACGGGGTGACGAACTACAAAGGCAATTTCGGCAATCTGCTGTTCTTCTGGGATGTGCTGTTCGGCACCGCGAAGATCACCCGCCGCTACCCCGAAAAGATCGGCGTCGAGAACCTGCCACCGACCACGGCCGCCGAGCAATTATTGTGGCCGCTGGTCCATGCGCCGAAGCCTCAGGCCGTCGAGGCGGTCACGACTCAGTAGAGCGCCGCGCCTGATTCAACTGCATCGCCGGATCGGCCATAAGATGCGCACGGGACGTCTCAGAAGCCCGGCCGCTCTTTCTTATCGTCCGGATTCTGAATGCTGCGCGCGGCGCCGTGGATGGCGGCTGCGCGGCGCAATTTCCCTGTTATTCCCTGTTAATTCCCTGTTCCGCGCTGAGCAGGTTAATGGTGACTTATGTAAGTTATTGTTATGTATGCATATTATTGCAATAAAGCCACGAATGGCGCCAGGAAAAAAGAAAAAATTCCCTGTTCCGGCGAATTAACAGGGAATTTGTCGCTGCCATGGCGAGCGGCTGGCGGTCAGCGGTTGTGGGGAGTGCGTTTGGACCCTAAAGCCCCCGGGCATGAGCCAGATCACCCCCGAGATCGTCGCCCAGCACGGGCTTTCCCCGGAAGAATATGAGCGCGTGCTGCACGCCATGGGCCGCGAGCCCAATCTCACCGAGCTCGGCATCTTTTCGGTGATGTGGTCGGAGCATTGCAGCTATAAAAGCTCGCGCATCCATTTGAAGAAGCTGCCGACCACCGGCCCGCAGGTCATCTGCGGTCCCGGCGAGAATGCCGGCGTGATCGACATCGGCGATGGCCAGGCAGCGATCTTCAAGATGGAGAGCCACAACCACCCGTCCTATATCGAGCCCTATCAGGGCGCCGCGACCGGCGTCGGCGGAATCCTGCGCGATGTGTTCACCATGGGCGCGCGCCCGGTCGCGAACCTGAACGCGCTCCGCTTTGGCCGGCCCGATCATCCCAAGATGCGCCATCTGATCGCCGGCGTCGTCCATGGCATCGGCGGCTATGGCAATTGCGTCGGCGTGCCGACGGTCGGTGGCGAGGTGAATTTCCACAAGGCCTATGATGGCAACATCCTGGTCAACGCGATGACGGTGGGCGTCGCCGAGACCAACAAGATCTTCTATTCGGCCGCCTCGGGCATTGGCAATCCGATCGTCTATGTCGGCTCCAAGACCGGCCGCGACGGCATTCACGGTGCAACCATGGCCTCGGCCGATTTCTCCGAGGATTCGGAGGAGAAGCGCCCCACCGTCCAGGTCGGCGATCCCTTCACCGAGAAGCTGCTGATCGAAGCCTGCCTCGAACTCATGGCCTCGGACGCGATCGTTGCCATCCAGGACATGGGCGCGGCTGGCCTCACCTCGTCGAGCGTCGAGATGGCCTCCAAGGGCGGCGTCGGCATCGAGCTGGTGATGGATGCCGTCCCCCAGCGCGAAACCGGCATGACGCCCTATGAGATGATGCTCTCCGAAAGCCAGGAGCGCATGCTGATGGTCTTGAAGCCCGGCCGCGAGGCGTTCGCCGAAGCCATCTTCCACAAATGGGAGCTCGACTTCGCCGTCATCGGCCATGTCACCGATACTGGGCGCATGATCCTGAAATGGCAGGGTGAAACCGTCGCCGATATCCCGCTCGGCCCGCTTGCCGACGACGCGCCGGCCTATGACCGCCCCTGGGTGAAGACGCCTCCACCAGCGCCTTTGGCCAATGTGCCCGAGACGACCGATATCGCCGCCGACCTGCTCACGCTGATGGCCTCTCCCGACATCGCCAGCCGCCGCTGGATCTGGGAGCAATATGACCACATGGTCGGCGCCGACACGGTCCAGCGCCCTGGCGGCGATGCAGCGGTCGTCCGCGTTCATGGCACCAACAAGGGCCTGGCGATCACCACCGACTGCACCCCGCGATACTGCTTTGCCGACCCTTATGAGGGCGGCAAGCAGGCGATCGCCGAGGCCTACCGCAACCTCAGCGCAGTCGGCGCGACGCCGCTCGCGACGACTGATTGCATGAACTTCGGCAACCCGCAGCGGCCCGAGATCATGGGCCAGTTCGTCGGCTGTATCGAGGGCATGGCCGAGGCATGTGCCGCGCTCGACTTCCCGATCGTGAGCGGCAATGTATCGCTCTACAACGAGACCAAGAATGACGATGGCACCGGCAGCGCCATCCTGCCGACCCCGGCGATCGGCGGCGTCGGCCTGCTCGCCGACTGGTCGAAATCGGCAACGATCGCCTTCAAGGGCACCGGGGACGTCATCGTCCTGATCGGCACCCGTTCGGGCCATCTCGGCCAGTCGCTGTGGCTGCGCGAAGTCCATGGCCGCGAGGAGGGCCCGCCCCCGCCGGTCGATCTGGCGGCCGAGAAGCTCGCCGGCGAATTCGTCCGAGCTGGCATCGCCTCAGGCGCGCTCACCGCCGTGCATGACGTGTCCGATGGCGGTATCGCAGTCACCATCGCCGAGATGGCGCTGGCCGGGAACATCGGCGCGATGCTGCACGCCCCCCTGCCCTGCGGCGTCGCCTGCTCGTTGTTCGGCGAGGATCAGGGCCTGTATGTCGCGACCGTCGCTGATCATGCCCTGCTCGACACGCTGGCCGGTGCCGGCGCGATCGGCCTCGAGGTCGAGCGCATCGGCCGCACCATTGCCGGCCGGCTGATCTTCGAGCTCCACGACGACGACCATGTCGTGAGCCTCGCAGATCTCCGCGCCGCGCATGAAGGCTTCTTCCCGACGCTGATGGGCGACACGATCGTCTGAACAGGCGCGGCTCTTGACGAAGGACTGAAAGCGCGGGAACCTCCCGATCGGGGAGATCCTGTCATGCTCAAGCCGATCGCTATTGCCACCTTCATTGCGGGCACACTCGACATCCTGTCCGCCGTCGTCTTCTCCATCATGGCCGGCTCCACGCCGATCCGCATGCTGCAGTCCGTCGCAAGCGGTCCGTTCGGCGACGTCGCTCTTGCCAATACCAGCTATGCAGCCGCCGGCCTGCTGGTCCATTTCGCGATCATGGCCTGCATGGTCACGGCCTATATGGTCGTGGCGCAGCGATCGAGGCTGCTGCTCGATCGGCCAATCCTCGCCGGCACGCTCTATGGCATCCTCCTGTGGTTCGTGATGTACTGGGTCGTGATGCACCTGCGCTGGAATGCACCCCATCCGAGCCAGCTGGTTCCGATCGCCAAACAGCTTTTCAGCCACATCATCCTGGTCGGCATCCCGATCGGCCTCGTCGCCAGGCGCTATCTGCGATCGCAAAGCCCGGCCCAATGAGCCCGCCCCAGTGAGCCCGGCGGGCTATTCGGGCACCCCTCTCGCGGAGAAGCTGGGGCTGAAGCCCGGCATGCGCGCCTGGTTTCTCGACATGCCCGACAGTGTCCGCGCCGAGATCGGTTGCGATACGCTCAGCCTGAGCGAACAGACCGCGCCCTCGGCGGGGATCGAGGCCGCGCATATCTTCGTCACCCGGCGCGAGGCGCTCGTCCGTCACATCGAGGCGCTGCGCCAGCTTCTTGCGCCGGCAGGCTTTGTCTGGGTCTCCTGGCCCAAAAAGGCGGCGAAGACCGATACCGACATCACCGAGGATGTGATCCGCGAAGTCGCGCTGCCGATTGGCCTTGTTGATATCAAGGTCTGCGCAGTCGACGAAAAATGGTCCGGATTGAAACTGGTGATCCGAAAGGCGCTCAGGACGGCATAGACCGCACCCGTAACGATCTATAATCTTGCCCGGGACATTCAGGAGCAAGCCGATGGAGTCGCGCTACTCGGGGAAGGTGGTCACCCGCGCGATCATCATCGCGACGGTCATCGCCGGCACGCTCGATATCCTCTCCACCTTTGTCTATGCGATCATGGCCGGTGGAACGCCGCTGGGGGTGTTGAGCGGCATCGGCGGCGCGATCGTCGACCGTGAGGCGTTCTCCAACCCCTATGCTTTGCCCGCGATCGGCCTCGCGCTCCATTTCACTATCATGCTGGTGATGGCAACCGTCTATCTGCTCGCGGCGTCGCGCATCTCGCTGCTCAACCGTCTGCCGGTGCTGAGCGGCATCGGCTATGGTCTCGCGCTGTGGGGCGTGATGTACTGGATCGTCCTGCCGCAGCGTTGGCCGACCATGTTCCCGGTCGATCCCCGCCTTGATCCCAAAGGTTTCGCCGAGGATCTGTTCAGCCATATCGTGCTTGTCGGCATTCCAATCGCCCTCGTCGCGAAGTCGGCGACGCGCTGGCGGTTCACCTCAGACTATTATTGATTGCTTCGCCTTCCGCCGCTTCCTAGTCCCCGGGCATGGAAGGGCATGAGATGACGATCGATCCGCCGGCCGCCGCGGCCGACCGTATCGCCACGCTCGACGTGATCCGCGGCGTCGCAGTGATGGGCATCCTCATCATGAACATCACCGCCTTCGCGATGCCCGAGGCAGCCTATACCAACCCGGCGGCCTATGGCGGCCACACTGGCGCCGACCTTGCGGTCTGGGCGTTCAACGTCATCCTGATCGACGGCAAGATGCGCGGGCTGTTCTCCTTCCTGTTCGGCGCCTCAATGCTGCTGGTGATCGAGCGCGCGACCGCCAAGGGCGAGAACCCGGCAAGGGTGCATTTCTCGCGAATGGTCTGGCTGCTCCTGTTCGGCGAGGCGCATCTGATCCTGTTGTGGTGGGGCGATATCCTCAACCATTATGCGTTGATCGGCTGCATCGCCTGGTTCTTCCGCAAGCTGCCAGCGTACAAGCTGGTCGCGATCGCCATCATCCTGATCGCGATGGAGGTCCTGCTGGTATCAGGACTGCCGTTCAGCGTGCACGACGCTGAGGTTGCGATGCATGCGCCACACCCGACGGCGGCCGCGATCAGCCGCTACAAGGAATTCCAGCTGAGTTTCGGAACGCCGAGCGCATCGGCACTCCACAATGACCTCGCGCTTCACCATGGCCCTTACGCAGCGATGCTGGCCGGCAGGTTGAAGGAAGCGCTCGGCTCGACCCGGGCCAGCTTCCTGTTCGTGGGGTTCGAGACGCTGGGCTATATGCTGCTCGGCATGGCCTGCCTCAAATCGGGGATGCTGACGGGGGAATGGAGCCGCACCCAATATCGGCGCTGGGTCGCGATCGGCTTTGGCACCGGCGTCCCCGCCTTCGCCGCGCTTGCCTTTTACGTGGCCTATAACGGCTTCGATCTGCTCCCGGTCGTGATCGGGTCGATCATGTTGCCCACTCTGTTCCGCCCGCTGATGATCATCGGCTGGGCCTGCCTGATCATCCTCCTCGCGCGGCCCGGCGCCATCACCACCCGAATCGCCGCCGCTGGGCGGATGGCCTTTACCAACTATCTCGGCACGACGATCCTCTGCACGACGCTGTTCTATGGCTACGGATTCGGGCTGTACGGCCATCTTTCGCGCGCAGAGCTCTATCCGGTCGTGTTCGCCATCTGGGCGCTGATGCTGCTCTGGTCCAAGCCCTGGCTCGAGCATTTCCGCTATGGTCCGTTCGAATGGCTGTGGCGCTCGCTGGCGCGGCTGCGCTTCCAGCCGATACGCGGTGGCGCAATAGTCACGGCGTGATTCTTCTTGCGAGTGATCCGCATTAAGCCTTGCGAACAGTTCGCATTAGCCCTAGGCGTTGCGAACGCGAGGGAGTTTCCATGGTCGTCTGCATCTGCAATGCCATTCGTGAACGGGATGTCCGTGAAGCCGCACGCGGCGGAGCACGGAGCGCCTGCCAGGCCTATCGTGCGCTCGGCCGCCAGCCGAAATGCGGCCAGTGCGTGCCGTTCGCGCGCGCGATCATTGATGAAGAGCGTGCGGTTGCGTAGCGTTCGCAGGATCTGAAAACCGCAGATTTCCGCCATTTTTTAGCTGTCCTACACGCCGTCCATGCGCTAGCTTGCGCGCGAATGGAGACGTGAAATGAAGGGCGACCCCAAGGTCATCGATTTCCTGAACGAGGCGCTCAAGAACGAGCTGACCGCGATCAACCAATATTGGCTGCATTACCGCCTCTTCGACCATTGGGGCGTGCGCAAACTCGCTGAGTTCGAGCGCCACGAATCGATCGACGAGATGAAGCATGCCGACATGCTGTCGGAGCGAATCCTGTTCCTCGATGGCCTGCCCAATTTCCAGCTGCTCGGGCGGCTGCGCATCGGCGAGTCGGTCGAGGAAGTGCTGAAGGCCGATCTCGCACTCGAGATGGACGCCCTGCCCCTGCTCCGCGACGCGATCGAGCATTGCGAAAAGGTCCGCGACTATATCAGCCGCGACCTGTTCCGCCGCATCCTCGACAGCGAGGAAGAGCATGTCGATACGCTCGAACGCCAGTTCGAGATGATCGAACGTATGGGGATCGCGAACTATGTCCAGCTGCAGAGCAAGGCGGCGGATGAGGATGTGAGCTGATAAAGCCCCTCCCCTTTAGGAGTGTCAGGTGAACAGCGCCCCGCGCTGTTCAGGACATGCTGGGAGCATGTCCGACCTGACACTCCTGAAGGGGAGGGGCTTAAGAGGCCTCGTTCAACCGGCCGGAGAAATCCAGCGTGCGTGGCGTGACCCAGCCATAGTGATAATTCAGCAGGAAGATCGCGAACGCCACCGTCGCGACGATCGTCACGCGGAAAGCGATCCGGCCAACACGGAATTCGTGCGGTGCGCTTTCGGCCTGCCCCGGCACGCGCTCAACCCCGGCCTCATCGGCTGTCTTCACGCCGAACGGCAGCACGAAGAACACCGAAAAGGCCCAGAACAGAAAGTAGATCGCGACCAGGGAATACCAGCGCATCGGTATCAGGCCTCGATCAGCAGCACATCGACGATCGGCTTCTTGCCGGTCCAGCGCGTCGCGACACGGCGGGTGGCGAGGCGGATGCCTTCGCGCAGCTTGTCGCGGTCGCGGCCACCCTGCCGGGTCGCATCGGCAACCGCACCGATCGTCTCGTCGATGAAGGGATCACGGTCTTCCTCGACCGGAATGCCCTGCAGCCGCACCTGGGGCTGACCGATCATCTTGCCGGCGCGATCGATCGCGACCGCAACCGAGATCTGGCCGTTGAGCGCCAGCTTGCGCCGCTCGTTGATGGTGCCGCCATCACCGGGCAAGATGACATCGCCGTCCAGCACCAGCCGGCCGACCTGGGCATGGCCGAGCTTTTCGGGCGCGCCGGGTGCGAGGCGGACAATGTCGCCATTGGTCTGCACCAGCGCGCGCGGGATGCCCTCGGACAGGCCGAAACGCGCCTGTTCCATCAGGTGACGCATCTCGCCATGCACCGGCATCAGGACTTCAGGCCTGATCCAGCGATACATCGCCGCGAGCTCAGGCCGACCGGGATGGCCCGACACGTGAACATGCGCCTGCCGCTCGGTGATCATCTCAATACCCTTGGTGGCGAGCTGGTTCTGGATGCGACCGATCGCGACCTCGTTGCCCGGGATCTGCTTCGACGAGAAGACGACGGTGTCGCCGGCATCGAGGCTGATCGGGTGCGAGCCCGAGGCGACGCGGGCAAGTGCGGCGCGCTCCTCACCCTGGCCGCCGGTCGCGACGATCATGATCTTGTCGCGCGGCAGCCGCATCGCGGCATCGGGCTCCACCGTTTCCGGGAAATCCTTGAGATAGCCGGTCGCACGCGCGACCTTGAGGATGCGATCGAGCGAACGCCCCGCGACGCAGAGCTTGCGCCCGGTTTCCTTCGCGACCTGGCCGAGCGTGTGGAGCCGGGCAGCATTCGATGCGAAGGTGGTGACGAGCACGCGCCCGCGCGCCTTGGCGACCACTTCGGACAGGCCGACGCGGACATCAGCCTCGGAGCCAGAGGCCTCGGTGTTGAACACATTGGTTGAATCGCAGACCAGAGCGAGAATGCCCTCGTCGCCGATCAGATCGAGCTGTTCGGGGCTGGTCGGCGCGCCGAGCACGGGCGCTGCATCGAGCTTCCAGTCGCCGGTGTGGAAGACACGGCCATAGGGCGTATCGATCAGCAGCGCATTGGCCTCGGGGATCGAGTGCGACAGCGGCACGAAGGTCACGCCGAACGGGCCGGCATCGAACGAATCGCCTGGCTGGATGACATTGAGCCGCACGCGATTGGCGTTGCCCTCTTCTTCCAGCTTGCCGCGGATCAGGCCGGCGGTGAACGGCGTCGCATAGAGCGGCACGCCGAGATCTTCCGCCAGATACGGCAAGGCGCCGATATGGTCTTCATGGCCGTGGGTGAGGACGATGCCGACAAGGTTATCGAGTTGCTCCTCGATAAAGGCGAGATCGGGCAGGATCACATCGATCCCGGGATATTGGGGATCGGCAAAGGTGATGCCGCAATCGACCATCAGCCATTTGCCCTGGGTGCCATAGAGATTGACGTTCATGCCGATCTCGCCGGAGCCGCCAAGGGCAACGAAAAGGAGTTCTTTTTTGGGAGTCACGTTCTGTTGGGTACTTTCAAAAACTGGGTCACCCGTGCCGAGGCAGGGCCTATCTCTGTCGCTACGGGCGCTACGCCGGCTCAGGGGAGATATGGGTCCCTGCTCATACAGGGATGACGATTAACGTGTAATATGGGCCCGATCCCACAACATCGCCAGCCCCTGAATGGTCAGGTCTGGCTCGATATGGTCGAAAACATCGGTTTGTTTCTCGAAAAGCGACGCAAGGCCGCCGGTTGCGATCACCTTTACCGGCCGGCCGACCTCAGCCTTCATCCGCGCCACGAGACCCTCGATCATCGCGATATAGCCCCAATAGATGCCGATATGCATCTGGCTGACGGTGTCACGGCCGATCACGCTGGTGTTGTCTGGCGCCTCGATCGCGATGCGGGGCAGTTTGGCGGCCGCGGTGACGAGCGCGTCGAGCGACAGGTTGATGCCCGGCGCGATGATGCCGCCTTTATAGGCGCCCTTGAAATCGGTCAGGTCGAAGGTGGTCGCGGTGCCGAAATCGATCGTGATCAGGTCGCCCGGATAGAGCGCGTGCGCCGCGATCATGGTGACGGCGCGATCGGCGCCGAGCGCATGGGGCTCCTCGACATCGAGCTGCATGCCCCATTCGACCGGCGGCTGGCCGGCGATCAGCGGCTCGCCGCCGAAATATTTCCGGGCGAGCGTCTGCAGGTTGTGGAGCGCGCGCGGCACGACCGTGGCGATGATGACGCCGCTCACCTGTTTACGGTCATAGCCTTCGAGGTTCAGCAGCTGGCTGAGCCACACGGCATATTCATCCGCGGTGCGGCGCGGGTCGGTCGCGATGCGCCAGCGCGCCTTGATGGCGCCGCCTTCAATCAGCGCGAAGACCACATTGGTGTTGCCGGCATCGATCGCGAGCAGCATGGCAGGCCTATACCTTCGTTCGTCAGATCAGGAAAACATCGGCGGCGTGAATGACACGGCTGGTGCCGTCCGCCAAGCGCAGGATGAGCGCACCTTCGCTATCGAGCCCCGAGAACAGGCCATCGATCGCGCTGCCATCGGGAAGTCGCGCGGTGAGTGCGGTTCCGATCGGGTGGGCGCGGTCGAGCCAGCGGGTGCGGACAGGGGCGAGGCCTTCGTTGCGCCAGATCGAGAGCCAGCGTTCGAAAGCGGTGGCGAGGGTTTCGAGGAAGTCGGCGGGATCTGGCGTTACGCCGTGCGCGGCGAGGCTGGTCGCGGGGCGTTCGAGGTTTTCGGGATGATGCGCGAGGTTTACGCCGATGCCGATCACCACTGCATCGTCAGCACGTTCGAGCAAGATGCCGGAGAGCTTGGCGCCGTCGAGGAGGAGGTCGTTGGGCCATTTGATCATCGTTCGCCGGCCTTCGCCGGAAGAGAGATAGGCCGCGGCAACTTCTTCGAGAGCAACCGCCGCGACCAAGGCAAGCGTTGCCGCCTGGGGATCGATTGCCCTCAGCCGCACCAGGGTGCTCGCGTAGAGATTGCCCTCTGGCGAAGTCCACACCCTGCCCTGCCGGCCACGTCCGCTGGTCTGGCGTTCCGCTCGCAGCCACAGCCCCTCCTCAGCGCCGCTGCGCGCGAGCATCAGCATGTCGGCATTGGTCGAGCCCGTCTCGGTGACGGTGCGGATCGTGTGCGTCAGAACAGCGCCTTGGCGGCGACCAGCGTCCATGCGCCGAGCGGGGCGAGCAGGAGCCAGCCGATGGGGGAAACGAACACCGCCGCCGCCGTGGTGAGCCCGCCTTCGACGAGGCTGCGCTCGCTATCAAAGGCCGGGGCCGGCTCGTCGATATACATCACCTTGACCACCCGCAGATAATAATAGGTGCTGATCACCGATGCCACGAAGCCGGCCACTGCAAGCCAGAACAGGCCGGCGCTGACGGCAGCGTCGAACACCGCCAATTTGGCGTTGAAGCCGAGCAGCGGCGGGATGCCCGCCAGCGAGAACATGAAGATCGCCATCGCCAGCGCGAGAAGCGGCCGCGTGCGTGAGAGGCCGGCAAGGCTGGCAATGGTCTCGACCGGCTCGCCGTCCTGATCCCGCATCTGGAGCACGACGAGGAAGCTGCCCAGGGTCATGACGACATAGATCGTCATGTAGAACAACACTGAAGCAACGCCCGCCTGCGTGCCGGCAGCGAGCCCGACCAGTGCGAAGCCGACATTGTTGATCGAGCTATAGGCGAGCAGCCGCTTGATATTGCTCTGGCCGATCGCCGCCACGCCACCGAAGATGATGGAGGCAAGCGACGCGAAGATCACGATCTGGCGCCACTGGTCGGTCGCCGGGCCCATCGCCTCGACTGCGACCCGCACCGCCATCGCCATTGCCGCAACCTTGGGGGCCGAGGCGAAGAAGGCGGTGACCGGCGTCGGCGCACCCTCGTACACATCGGGCGTCCACATATGGAACGGCACCGCACTGATCTTGAAGGCGAGGCCGGCGAAGACGAACACCAGGCCAAAGGTCAGGCCGAGCGAATGGCCCGCACCATAAGCGGTCGCGATCGACGAGAAGAGCGTCGTGCCGCTGAACCCATAAACCAGGCTGATGCCGTAAAGCAGGATGCCGCTCGCCAGCGCGCCGAGCACGAAATATTTGAGGCCAGCTTCAGCCGAGCGGCTGTCGCGCCGCATGAAGCTTGCCAGCACATAAGCGGCAAGGCTTTGCAGCTCGAGGCCGACATAGAGCGTCAGCAGATCGCCCGCCGAAACCATCATCCCCATGCCGACCGCGGAGAGCAGGATCAGCACCGGATATTCGGGGCGCAGGTCCTCGCCCGCACCGCGCTGGAAGAAGCGCGGGGCGATCAGGATCGAGACGGCGGCCGCGCCGTAGATCAGCACCTTCGAGAAGGCAGCGAAGGGATCGGCGTGGTAAAGGCCGTTGAATGCCTCTCCGCCGGTCGAGGCGGCGCCACACAAGGAGATCGTCGCGCCCACGAGCACGGCGGCCGCGGTCCAGGAGATGGCCCTGGTCGAGGACTGTCCGCCCCATGCAGCGACCAGCATCAGGACCAACGCGCCGATCGTCAGCACATCCTCGGGCAGCGTCATGAGCAGGGAGGCGATCATTTCGCGCCCTCCCCATGGGAGGTGGGGATCATGTGCTTGCCCGGTGTCGGCAGCGAATCGCCCGCGGGCGCGGCGCGGGCGATCCGTGCCACCAGCGTGCCGACATCGCCGCGCATCGGCGCGAGGAAGCTCTCCGGATAGACGCCCATCCACAGCACCACCGCCGCGATCGGCGCGAGCAGCGCGACTTCGCGGAGCGAGAGATCAGGCATTGCGCGAACGTCATCCTTGGTCAGATCGCCGAACACGACGCGGCGGTAGAGATAGAGCATGTACGCGGCACCGAGGATGATGCCGGTCGTGCAGAGCAGGGTGATGGTGGTCGAGACCTGATAGGTGCCAGCGAGGCTCAGGAATTCGCCGACGAACCCGCTGGTGCCGGGCAGGCCGACCGAGGCCATGGTGAAGAGCATGAACAGCAGCGCATAGCGCGGCATGTTGATCGCGAGGCCGCCATAGCGGCTGATCTCGCGGGTATGCAGCCGATCATAGATGACGCCGACGCAGAGGAAGAGCGCGCCCGAGACAAGGCCGTGGCTGAGCATCACCACCATCGCGCCTTCGATGCCCTGGCGATTGAAGGCGAACAGGCCGATCGTGACGATCGCCATATGGGCGACCGAGGAATAGGCGATCAGCTTCTTCATGTCGCTCTGCACCAGCGCGACCAACGAGGTGTAGATAACGGCGACCGCCGACAGGCCGAACACAAGCCAGGCGAGCTGGGCCGAGGCCTCCGGGAACATCGGCAGCGAGAAGCGCAGGAAGCCGTAGCCGCCGAGCTTCAACAGCACGCCCGCCAGGATGACCGAGCCCGCGGTCGGCGCCTGGACGTGCGCGTCGGGCAGCCAGGTATGGACCGGCCACATCGGCATCTTCACCGCGAAGGAGGCGAAGAAGGCGAGCCATAGCCAGGTCTGCGCATGGACCGGGAAGTCGGTGTTGAGCAGGACCGGGATGCTCGTCGTGCCGGCGAACTGCACCATCCACAACATCGCGATCAACATCAGCACTGAGCCGAGCAGCGTGTAGAGGAAGAATTTGTAGCTGGCGTAAATCCGGTTCGCGCCGCCCCAGATGCCGATGATCAGATACATCGGGATCAGGCCGGCTTCGAAGAAGATGTAGAACAGGAACAGGTCCTGTGCCGCGAAGGTGCCGATCATCAGCAGCTCGGTGACGAGGAACGCGGCCATATATTCCTGGACGCGCTTCTCGATCGCGACCCAGCTCGCGCCGATGCAGATCGGCATCAGGAACACGCTGAGCATGATCAGCATCAGCGCGAAGCCGTCGATGCCGAGCGACCAGCCGAACCGGCCGAACAGCGGCACGCTCTCGACGAACTGCCATTGCGGCCCGCCGATATCGAATTGCTCCCAAAGGCCGATGCCGAGCAGCAGATCCACCAGCGTCGCGAGCAGCGCGATCCAGCGCGCCGCATTGGCGCTGACGAGGAGACAGGCCACGGCAGCAATCGCCGGAATCGCGAGCATGACCGAAAGGATTGGGAAGCCGGTCATTTGGCGCTCACGTAAATCGCCCAGGTCACCACGCCGGTCAGGCCGAGCAGCATCACAAAGGCATAGGTATAGACATAGCCGGTCTGGACGCGGCCAGCGACGCGCGAGCCGAGCGCGACGACCCAGGCCGAGCCGTTGGGCCCGAACCGATCAATCGTCTTCTCGTCGCCGCGGTGCCAGAACAACCGCCCGATCGCGAAGGCCGGCTTCACGAAGAGCAGGTCATAAAGCTCGTCGAAATACCATTTGTTGAGCAGGAAGCCGTAGACCACGCGGAACTGCTCGGCGAGCGCGGCGGGGAAGCCCGGCGAGCGGATATACATCATCCACGCGCTCCACAGCCCGACGAGCATCGCGATCGTGGCGGAAAGCTTCACGCCCAGCGGCACCTCGTGCACCGCGTGCATCAGATGCTCGCGGAAAGCGATGCTGCCCCTCCAATAGGCCTCGCCCGCGGTCGGATCGATGAAATAGCTGTGGAAGACGAAGCCGGCTGCGACCGCACCGACCGACAACAGGATCAGCGGCACGAGGATCGTCAGCGGGCTTTCGTGCGGATGATAGCCGCCGGTGCCGTCCCCATGCCCATGATCGTCATGGCCATGCGCGGCATGATCGTCATGATGCGCATCATGGCCGTGCGCATCATGCAATGCGTGCTGGATATGCTCGGACTGCGTCCAGCGCGGCTTGCCCCAGAAGGTCAGGAACATCAGCCGCCACGAATAGAAGCTGGTCAGCAGCGCAACGATCATGCCCACGATCGACGCACCCGACTGGCCCGAAGCCCAGGCCGCCTCGATGATCGCGTCCTTCGAGTGGAAGCCGGCGAAACCGATCGCCATGGTGTTGCCGAACACTGCGGGGACGCCGACGCCGGTGATCGCGAGCGTGCCTGCCATCATGCCCCAGAAGGTCCAGGGGATGTGTTTCCGCAAGCCCCCATAATAGCGCATATCCTGCTCATGGTGCATCGCATGGATCACCGAGCCGGCGCCGAGGAACAGCAACGCCTTGAAAAAGGCGTGCGTGAAGAGGTGGAACATCGCAGCGCTATATGCGCCGCAGCCGGCTGCGAAGAACATATAGCCAAGCTGCGAGCAGGTCGAATAGGCGATGACGCGCTTGATGTCGGTCTGGACCAGGCCGACGGTCGCAGCGAAGAAGCAGGTCGCGGCGCCGACCGTCATCACCACGGTGAGCGCGAACGGGCTGGTCTCGAACATCGGCGAGAGGCGGCAGACCATGAACACGCCCGCCGTCACCATCGTCGCGGCATGGATCAGCGCCGAGACCGGCGTCGGGCCTTCCATCGCGTCAGGCAGCCAGGTGTGCAGGCCGAGCTGTGCGGACTTGCCCATCGCGCCAACGAACAGCAACAGGCAGAGGATCGTCATGGTATCGAGGCGGTAGCCGAGGAACCCGATGGTCGAGCCCTTCATCGCTGGCGCCATGTGCAGGATGTCGGGGATCGAGACGGTCTGGAACACCAGATAGGTGCCGAAGATGCCGAGCATGAAGCCGAGATCGCCGACCCGGTTGACGACGAAGGCCTTGATCGCGGCGGCATTGGCGCTCGGCTTCTTGAACCAGAAACCGATCAGCAGATAGGAAGCGAGGCCGACGCCTTCCCAGCCGAAGAACATCTGGACGAGGTTGTTCGCCGTCACCAGCATCAGCATCGCGAAGGTGAAGAGCGAGAGATAGGCGAAGAAGCGCGGCTGATCCGGATCCTCCTCCATATAGCCCCAGCTATAGAGGTGGACGAGCGCCGAGACGGAGGTGATGACGACAAGCATCACCGCCGTCAGCGCATCGACGCGGAGCGCCCACGCGACCTGGAGATCGCCCGACCGGATCCAGTCGAACACCGGCGCGATCGTCGGCTCGCCGCCACCGAGATAATGGATGAAGATCGGCCAGGAGAGCAGGCACGAGGCGAACAGCGCGCCGGTCGTCAGGACCTTGGCGACGGTGTTACCGAGCAGGCGATTGCCGAGCCCTGCGACGATGGCCGCGAGGAGCGGCAGGAAGACGATGAGGAGGATCAAGAAATTACCCCTTCATCCGGTTGACGTCGTCGACCGAAATCGTGCCGCGTCCGCGGAAATAGATGACCAATATGGCAAGCCCGATCGCCGCTTCGCCCGCCGCGACGGTCAGCACGAACATCGCGAACACCTGCCCGACCAGATCGTGGAGATAGGCTGAGAAGGCGACGAGGTTGAGGTTCACGCTGAGCAGGATCAGCTCGATCGCCATCAGCATGACGATGAGGTTCTTGCGGTTGGCGACCACACCGAGCACGCCGAGCGCGAACAGGATCGCCGCGACGACCAGATAGTGAGTCAGGCCGATCACAGCTCGATCCCCTGCCCGACGCCGGGCTGCGTATTGCGGGTCGCATCCTGCGGCCGGCGCGACACCTGGCGGTTGATGTTCTGCGGCCGGGTGCCGCCGCGCTCGCGATGAGTCAGCACGATCGCACCGATCATCGCGACGAGCAGGACGAGGCCGGCGCCTTCGAAGATGAAGAGGTAGCGGGTGTAGAGCAGATTGCCGATCGCCTGGATGTTCGGCACGTGCTTGTCGATCGGCGATATGCGGCGACCAAGCTCGATCGCGCCCGCGCTATAGGCGCCGATGCCGATGATGATCTCGGCCGCGAGACCGAGCGCAAGCACCATTCCGATCGGCAGGTACTTGGCAAAGCCGCTGCGCAATTCGGCGAAATCGATGTTGAGCATCATCACCACGAACAGGAACAGCACCGCGACCGCGCCGACATAGACGATGATCAGCAGCATCGCGATGAACTCGGCGCCGAGCAGCACCATCAGCCCCGCCGCGTTGAAAAAGGCGAGGATCAGCCACAACACCGCATGCACAGGGTTGCGCGCGGTGATCGTCAGCGCACCGCTGACGAGCACCATGGCGGCGAAGAGGTAAAAGGCGATAGCTTGGATCACGAAATCTGGGTGCCCCTCGGATTCGGCTGGCGCTTAACGGTACGGTGCATCGGCGGCAAGGTTCGCGGCAATCGCGCGCTCCCAGCGATCGCCATTATCGAGCAATTTCGCCTTGTCGTAGATCAGCTCCTCGCGCGATTCAGTCGCGAATTCGAAGTTCGGACCTTCGACCACGGCATCGACCGGGCAGGCTTCCTGGCACAATCCGCAATAGATGCACTTGGTCATGTCGATGTCGTAGCGCGTGGTGCGACGGCTGCCGTCCTCGCGCGGTTCGGCCTCGATGGTGATCGCCTGGGCCGGACACACCGCCTCGCACAGCTTGCACGCGATGCAGCGCTCCTCGCCATTGGGATAACGGCGCAGCGCATGCTCGCCCCGGAAGCGCGGGGAGATCGGGTTCTTCTCATACGGATAGTTGATCGTCGCCTTCGCCTTGAAGAAATAGCGAAGCGTCAGCGCATGCGCTTTGACGAACTCCCACAGCGTGTAGGATTTGATGATTTGGGCGATGGTCATTTTACGGGCTCCGCATCGGGTGAGTTCATAATCCGAGTGCAGGGACTCTCCGCATCGACCTTTCCAACGTGAAAGATCAAGTTACCTGATTCGTGCCCCTGCGGGTCGTGCAGGATAGTGAAATCGACCCTAGCGGCACCCTCCTTCGATTTCATCTCAGCGGTGAAAAGCAAGCTCGTCCCCGTTGCATTTTCTAAATACCCAATGGAGCTTGCTCCATTTGTAAAATTGAAATCAACGACAGCGTTTTTATAACTACGGCTGACTTCAATAAATTTCTTCTGCTTTTCATGTTGAATTACAATACCCCAAAAACCGTTATACTTGGGGTCGTTGTCTTCTAGGTAGCAAACAAAAGTCATCTTGGGAATCAGATCGGTTTCCAGCGGAACCGGACTCCGTGCTCCTGCCTCGGCGAGCGTTAAGATTGCAATCAAGCCAATCACGACGGCACTCCAACGCGCGTCAGCATCAGGAACCCGGACACCAGGAACACCCAGAACAGCGACAGCGGCAGGAAGATCTTCCAGCCCAGGCGCATCAGCTGGTCGTAGCGGTAGCGCGGGACGGTCGCCTTCACCCAGCTGAACAGGAAGAAGAAGAAGCCCATCTTGAGGAAGAGCCAGAGAATGCCCGGGACCCAATAGAGGATCGGGATATCGAGGGGCGGGAGCCAGCCGCCCCAGAAGAGCGTCGCGTTGAGCGCGCACATCAGGATGACGTTGGCGTACTCGCCGAGCCAGAAGAGCGCGAAGCTCATCGACGAATATTCGGTCTGATAGCCGGCGACGAGTTCACTCTCCGCCTCGGTCAGATCGAACGGCGCGCGCTGGGTTTCGGCGAGCGACGAGATGAAGAACACGATCGCCATCGGAAACAGCAGGGGATTGAAGATGAAGCCGTTGGCGAAGCCGTACAGCCCCTTCTGCGCCATCACGATGGTCGAGAGGTTGAAGCTGCCCGACCAGAGCACGACCGAGATCAGTACGAAGCCGATCGCGACTTCATAGCTCACCATCTGCGCGGCGGCGCGGATTGCCGAGAAGAAGGGGTATTTCGAGTTGGACGACCAGCCCGCCAGGATGATCCCGTAGACGCCGAGCGACGAGGCAGCGAGGACGTAGAGCAGCCCGACATTGATGTCGGCCAGCACCACGCCCGCCTGAAACGGCACCACCGCCCAGACGATCAGCGCGACGGTGAAGGTGATGATCGGCGCGAGGAGGAACAAGCCCTTGTTCGCGCTCGACGGGATGATGGTTTCCTGCAGGAAGACCTTCAAGCCATCGGCGAAGCTCTGCAGCAGGCCAAACGGGCCAACCACATTCGGGCCGCGCCGCAGCGCCATCGCCGCCCAGATCTTGCGGTCGACATAGATGATCATGGCCACCGCAAGCATCAGCGGGAGCGCAATGACGAGGATGCCCACGATCGTGGCGAGGAACCACGCCCATTCGTATTGCATGCCCCAGGATGTGAAGAGGGCGGTCATTGGCCTTCTACCCCTTCCCCTGCGAAGGCAGGGGCCCAGTCGGGAAGGTTGTTGTTATCGAGCGCTGCGCTCAGCCAATTAGCCGCCCGCAACTGGGCCCCTGCCTTCGCAGGGGAAGGATAAAGTTGGTCAGCGCGCACCGTCATGTCAAAGCGCTCCAAAGCGCCCAGAGAAACAGTCCAGTGGCTAAGGCCAGCAGAAGCCCGGTGCAGCCATA